>OHAS01002061.1_pt1 | contig 15123 bp, 9 predicted proteins | sample 1577131 | NCBI WGS metagenome assembly OHAS01 (sample SAMEA3541566, study PRJEB24748) | human gut metagenome | biome: human gut; feature: human-associated habitat; material: faeces | place: China | collected 2012 | reverse complement strand
GAGGAATCCAGCCCTAATTTTTAGGCTCAAAAAGTTTTAGCGGACAGCAATAAAAGAGAAAGCAGATAGTTCTTGAAATCTGCAAATTCCTTTGTCATCTGCAAACTTTTCTTCTCGCCTTTCATAAACTCCTGCAATTTGGCAGGTATCTCTACCGATTCGCCGATAATGCTTTCTACTGTTTCAAGGAACTTGGCCGGATGAGCCGTTTCAAGGAACACACCGGTCTCGCCTTCTTTCAGTCCTTCGACCAAGGCACGGTATCCGCAAGCCCCGTGAGGGTCGAGCAGGTAGTGATGTTCTTTCCAGGTTTCTTTTACCGTTTCGCGAATCTGCTCGTCAGTGTAAGTCGTACCCGAAATCTCGGCAGAGATAGCGGCATGAGAATTGCCGTACAAGTCGATTACACGGGCAAAATTACTCGGGTCACCTACATCCATAGCATTGGCAATCGTAGCAATGGAGGGACGGGGATTGTACTTGCCTGTCTGCAGGTACTGATAGAAGATATCATTACGGTTGTTGGCGGCAATAAAACGCTTGATGGGTAATCCCATTTTCTTTCCGAACAATCCGGCAGTGATGTTTCCGAAGTTTCCGCTAGGAACACAAATCACAGCATTAGCCGCTTTTCCGGCACGCTTCAACTGGGCGTAAGCATAGAAATAATAGAATGCTTGCGGCAGGAAGCGGGCTACATTGATAGAGTTGGCGGAAGTCAGGGAAAGATGTTCATTCAGTTCCTTATCCATGAAAGCGGCTTTTACCAATGCCTGACAGTCATCGAATGTTCCGTCTACTTCGAGTGCAGTGATATTCTGTCCCAATGTAGTGAACTGTTTTTCCTGTATCTCACTGACTTTTCCTTTCGGATAGAGCACATATACATGAATACCTTCCACCCCCAGAAAGCCGTTAGCAACAGCGCTTCCCGTATCACCGGAAGTAGCTACCAGCACATTGACATTCTTCTGTCCTTCTTTTTTAATGAAGTACCCCAGCAGACGTGCCATGAAACGGCCGCCTACATCTTTGAAAGCCAGTGTCGGTCCGTGGAAAAGTTCCAGAGAATAGATATTGTCCGCTACCTTTACCAAAGGCACATCAAAACTTAATGTATCATATACTATCTGTTTCAGTGTATCGGCAGGAACATCTTCGCCAAAGAACGCATCAGCAACACGATAGGCTATTTCCTGAAAAGACAATGTATCAATCGTATCGTAGAACTCTTGCGGAAGAGGTTTGACAGTCATAGGCATAAACAGTCCCTTATCGGCTGCAAGCCCTTTCACCACTGCTTCCTGGAGGGAAGCCATTGGTGCTTGTTTATTCGTACTATAATATTTCATAATCTGTGGTGACTTATTTCATGAATTCTTTTATAAACTCGTCTTCTTTCAACACACCGTAACTACCGTTGCAGGCAGCTACCTCGTCGTATACCTGCACCTCATCGGGTTCGATGCCCGGATACCAGATAAGGAACGGGATCGGTTCGGACGTATGCGTGCGAAGTTCACAGGGGGTAGGATGATCGGGCAGAACGGCAATCGCTACCGGTTCGTTCCAGTCTTTCACTGCTTCGTAAATAGGTCCTACGGCACGTTTGTCGAGATTCTCGATCGTGAGAAGTTTCAGGTCGATATCCCCTTCGTGCCCCGCCTCATCGCTGGCTTCAATGTGAAGATAAACAAAATCGTCCGTTTTCAGGGCTTCCAGTGCGGCAGCTACTTTATTCTCGTAATTCGTATTATAAAGCCCGGTCGCCCCTTCCACAGCAATACGACGCAAACCGGCATAGTAACCGATTCCGTTAATCAAGTCAACAGCCGAGATTACCGCTCCCTTTTTCACTTGCGGGAAAGTTTCGGAGAAGGTAGGCATTTGCGGACGATACCCCGGACTCCAGGGCCAAATACTGTTTGCAGGGTCCTTGCCTTCTGCCATGCGTTTCAGGTTTAACGGGTGGTTCTTCAACAGTTCCTGCGATTTCAAAATCAAGTCGTTAACCAAGTCTGCCGTTTCCTGCGCTTCCGGTGCCAGAGGTTTCACCATTAGCGGACGGAAAGGTTTCAAAGGCACATCGTGCGGAGGGGTACAGTCGAGTTCTTTATTTCCCCCTTTGATAACCAACAAATGACGGTACTGTACTCCTGTATGGAAACGCACGCGGTCGTTGACCAGTTTTTCTTGCAGATATTGAATCAGCACGTCCGCTTCTTCGGTAGATATATGTCCGGAAGAGTGATTCTTCAGAATCTCCCCTTCCACACAAATCAGATTACAACGCATTGCCATTTCTCCCGGTTGCAGGTCTACACCGATGCTTGCCGCTTCCAGTGGTCCGCGACCCTCGTACACTTTCGGGAGATTATATCCCAGTACGGACATATTGGCAACCTCACTGCCCGGATGAAAGCCTTCGGCTACGGTTATCAACCGCCCGTTACGTCCCATGCGGGCCAACTTATCCATGTAAGGCGTTTTGGCATATTGCAGGAGCGTCTTGTCTCCTAATGACTTCACAGGCCAATCGGCCATTCCGTCACCCAATATGATAATATGTTTCATAAGGCATTAAACGTTTGCGATGCTCATAATATCGGCAAATACTCCGGCAGCCGTCACTCCGGCACCGGCACCGTACCCCTGAATCATCATCGGATATTCTTTATAACGTTCCGTAGTCAGCAAGATGATATTGTTACTGCCTTCCAGACCGTAGAACGGGTGGTTGGCTCCTACTTCCTGCAAACCGACAGAAGCTTTTCCGTCTTCCAGTTTGGCAACGAAACGCCAATGTTTATGCTCTTTTTCCAATACTTGGCGGCGAGCTTCAAAGTCTGCGTCGAGACTGGGCACCCGTTTCCAGAAGTCGTCCAAGGAACCTTCGAAGAAGTCGTTCGGCACAAAGAGATTTTTTTCCACATCTTCCTGTTCGATGCGGTATCCGGCTTCACGCGCCAGAATCACCAACTTGCGGATAACGTCTTTTCCACTCAGGTCGATGCGCGGGTCGGGTTCGGAGTAACGTTCCTCCTGCGCCATTTTGATAGTACGGCTGAAAGGAATGTCGGCGCTAATCTTATTGAAGATATAATTTAATGTACCCGAAAGTACTGCTTCGATTTTCAAGATTTTGTCACCACTATGAATCAGGTCGTTGATAGTGTTGATAATCGGAAGTCCGGCACCTACGTTCGTTTCAAACAGATATTTCACACCGCGCTGGCGGGCGATCGTCTTCAGTTCACGATAGTTTTCGTATGCCGAAGAAGCGGCAATCTTGTTGGCAGCTACAACGGAAATATTGTGTTGCAAAAGATCTTTGTAGAGTGAAGCAATATCGGGACTGGCCGTACAATCTACAAATACGGAGTTGAAGATATTCATTCCTACAATCTCGTCACGAATTGTCTGCAGATTACTGTCTTTTCCTTTCTGCTGCAACTCTTCACGGAAATTGGCGAGGTCGAACCCTTCACGGCTAAACATCGCTTTCGTTGCGTCAATGATACCTACAACGTGCAGTTTCAGTCCGTTTTCCAGCATTAGCTTCTCTTGCTGACAACGAATCTGCTCTACCAGGCTTCCGCCTACCGTACCGATACCGCAAATAAACAAATTCAAGACCTGATATTCGGACAGGAAGAAAGAGTCGTGGATAACGTTCAGCGATTTACGTAATGATTTTGCATCGACAACGAAAGAGATGTTGGTTTCCGATGCGCCTTGTGCACAAGCGATCACATTGATACCGTTGCGTCCCAGCGTACCGAACAATTTACCTGCAATGCCCGGCGTATGCTTCATGTTCTCACCTACAATGGCGACTGTCGCCAAGTTTCTTTCGGCGAGAATCGGGGAAATTTCTCCCATTTCTATCTCTTTCGCAAATTCTTCGTTCAGCACTTCACAAGCCAGGTCTGCATCCGCATTGCGTACACCGATAGAAGTACTGTTCTCCGATGAAGCCTGCGAAACAAGGAATACACTGATTCCATTCTTCGCTAACGCCTTAAAGATACGGTAGTTCACACCAATCACACCTACCATACCCAATCCCTGAACCGTAATCAGACTGGTATCATTGATAGAGGAAATTCCTTTAATCGCCTTGCTATGCGGATTGGAGACTTCTTGTTTGATGACGGTCCCCACTCCATCCGGATTGAACGTATTCTTTATTATAATAGGAATATTCTTATGATATACGGGATAAATCGTCGGCGGATAAACTACTTTCGCACCGAAGTTACAAAGTTCGGTTGCTTCTACATAGCTAAGTTCGGAGATAGTATAAGCCGTTGAAATCACACGCGGATCAGCAGTCATAAAGCCATCCACATCTGTCCATATCTCCAGACTGTCGGCATTGAGCGCCGCAGCAATGATGGCAGCCGTATAATCCGAACCGCCGCGACCGAGATTGGTTACTTCTCCGGTTGTCTTGTCGGAAGAAATAAAGCCCGGCACCAATGCTACTTTCGGGATAGAGCTGAAAGTCTCTTTTACCAGTTTGTTGGTCAGATCAGCGTCAATCGTATGTTTGTTATGCTTCTTTTCAGTTTTGATAAAAGTACGCGAATCGAACCACTTGGCATCCTTAATCAGCTCGGCAACAATGATAGATGAAAGGCGCTCGCCATAGCTTACGATTGTGTCCGAAGTCTTCGGGGAAAGGTCTTTAATCAGGTAAATACCCTGGAAAATATCCTTCAATTCATTCAGCAATTCGCCAATCTGACGTTGCAACGCCACTTGCCCTTCTCCGGCAGGAACCACCTCTTTAATCATTTCCACATGACGATAAACAATTTCGCGGAACTCACCCTCATAGGCCGAATCTCCGGTAGCCGCCATTTTCGATGTGTTTATCAATTTATCAGTGATGCCTCCCAATGCGGAAACTACTACAATAACCGGTTCGCCGGCCGATGCCGACTCTACAATTCTCTTTACACTTAAAATGCTGTTCACGGAACCTACGGACGTTCCGCCGAATTTCATTACTTTCATGAAGATACTTATTTTAATGCAATGTCCTGTGTATAGTTTTACAGAACGATTGGTTGTTTACGAAAAAGTTTAATTTGAATTTTGCCTACTTACACAGGCGTGAATCACGTAGATACACAAATACTATCCCTCAACCCCAAAGGGTCATGGTGCACATGGATGTGACTGTATGCGGATAGTACTTCATCATAGTCCTTGTTTCTACTCTTGTTTTTGATAAGTGTCGCAAAAGTAATAATAAAAACATTCAATCTATCACTTTTTCCCGTTTTTTTCTGATAAAAAGAATCCTACGTTTCTTTTCTCCTCAATCAACAGACAGCATTTTTATGACATTTTGCTACTTATTTATCAATTATATTGTTATATTTGCGAAAACAATCGCAGAAAATCAGCTTATGCACCCTTTAAATACTTCCGTATTGTTAATATACACAGGTGGAACAATTGGTATGATTGAAAACACCACAACCGGTGCTTTGGAGAGTTTCAACTTCGAACAACTTCAGAAACACGTTCCCGAATTGCAGAAATTCAACTTTCCAATTGATACTTACCAGTTTGACCCTCCCATGGATTCTTCGGACATGGAACCGGATATGTGGCGGAAGCTGGTCTGTATCATTCACGAAAATTACGACCGCTATCAGGGATTCGTCATTCTGCATGGCACGGACACAATGGCGTACACTGCGTCAGCACTCAGCTTCATGTTGGAAGGACTGGACAAACCTGTTATTCTGACAGGTTCGCAACTGCCGATAGGGGTACTCCGCACGGACGGAAAGGAAAATCTGATGACGAGTATTGAAATTGCCATTGCACAGAATAAGGAAGGAAAAGCGCTTGTCCCGGAGGTCTGTATCTTCTTCGAGAACCATTTGATGCGGGGAAATCGCACTACCAAAATAAATGCCGAAAACTTCAACGCTTTCCGGTCATTCAATTATCCGGTACTGGCCGAAGCGGGGATTCATATTAAATATAATAATGTACAGATTCATGTGAACGGAGAAGAACGGGAATTGAAACCGCACTATTTACTGGATACCAATGTGGTCGTTCTGAAACTTTTCCCCAGCATTCAGGAGAATGTAGTGGCTGCCATTCTGAAAATAGAAGGATTGAAAGCGGTAGTACTCGAAACGTACGGTTCCGGCAACGCTCCCCGGAAGGAATGGTTCATCCGCTTGCTCTGCCAGGCCAGTGCACGGGGAATCATCATTGTCAACGTGACACAATGTAGTGCAGGTACCGTAGAAATGGAACGTTACGAAACCGGATATCAGTTGTTGCAGGCAGGGGTCGTCTCCGGATATGACAGTACGACGGAGTCCGCCGTTACCAAATTAATGTTTCTGTTGGGACACGGCTATACGCCGGACGAGGTGCGTGACCGGATGAACCGTTCAATAGCGGGAGAAATAACTCTGTAAACTTACCGGCTCTATATAACGTTCCGTCCGGCATTGAGGAAGGTATCCGGTACCGATGAGGACTTCTTTCCTTACCGTCCAACAGTTAATAACATTTCAGCAATAACGATGAGTTTGGAAACGGATGATTGAACAATAAACTGATTTTGCCGGGATTTGTTTTGCGCGTTGAACAGATTATACATACTTTTGTATTCTCTAGAAAACTAATAAGAATACAATGGCTAAAGAAAAGACCGTATATGTGTGTAGTAACTGCGGACAGGATTCACCGAAATGGGTAGGCAAATGTCCGTCGTGCGGAGAATGGAATACGTATGTTGAGGAAATCGTACGGAAAGAGCCGGTTAACCGCCGGCCGGTATCGGGCATAGAAACGCAAAAGCCCAAGCCGGTTATTCTTAGTGAGATCATAGCGGACGATGAACCGCGAATCAATATGCATGATAATGAACTGAACCGCGTACTGGGCGGCGGACTTGTTCCGGGTTCTTTAGTACTGATCGGCGGCGAACCGGGAATCGGAAAATCAACTCTCGTCATGCAAACCGTACTCCGTATGCCGGAAAAGAAAATCCTTTATGTATCCGGTGAGGAAAGTGCACGGCAATTAAAATTACGTGCCGACCGTCTTTCTGAGGTTTCCAGCGACTGCTTCATCGTTTGTGAGACTTCCCTTGAACAGATTTATGTCCATATCAAAAATACGAATCCGGATTTGGTTATTATCGACTCCATACAGACTATCTCTACGGAAACCATCGAATCGTCTCCCGGAAGTATCGCTCAGGTCAGAGAGTGTTCGGCATCTATCCTACGTTTCGCAAAGGAGACTCATACGCCGATCTTGCTTATCGGACATATAAATAAAGAAGGGAGCATTGCAGGCCCCAAGGTGTTGGAACATATCGTTGATACAGTTCTCCAATTTGAAGGTGACCAACATTATATGTACCGTATTTTACGCAGTATCAAGAATCGCTTCGGTAGTACGGCCGAACTGGGTATTTATGAGATGCGGCAGGACGGGCTACGCCAGGTGAGCAATCCTTCGGAACTACTGCTTAGCCAAGACCATGAAGGAATGAGCGGAGTAGCAATCGCTTCTGCTATCGAAGGAGTACGTCCCTTCCTGATTGAGACTCAGGCTCTGGTAAGCTCCGCTGTTTATGGTAATCCCCAACGTTCGGCAACCGGATTTGATATACGAAGAATGAATATGCTTCTGGCCGTCCTCGAAAAACGTGTCGGGTTCAAGCTTGCACAGAAAGATGTATTTCTGAATATCGCCGGAGGACTGAAAGTGAATGACCCGGCCATCGACCTCGCAGTGATCAGTGCTATTCTTTCTTCAAATATGGATGCAGCTATCGAACCGGAAGTCTGTATGGCAGGAGAAATCGGTTTGTCGGGAGAGATACGTCCGGTGAACCGGATTGAACAACGTATCGGAGAGGCCGAGAAGCTTGGCTTCAAGCGTTTCCTGTTGCCCAAATATAATTTGCAAGGCATTGATACGAAGAAGCTAAAGATAGAGTTAGTGCCCGTAAGAAAGGTAGAAGAGGCGTTCAGGGCGTTATTCGGATAAGACACTGATTTATGTTATCTGCCTTATCTTTTTATAATCTAAAGTAACAACAACCAAATGATACAAGAATACCAACTCCGCGTACTTCCCGAAATCGCAGCGAACGAACAACGGCTGAAAGAATATCTCTCTGAAGAGAAAGGACTAAATTTACGCAATATCAATGCTACCCGCATCTTAAAGCGAAGCATTGACGCTCGTCAGCGAACGATTTTCGTCAATCTGAAAATACGGGCCTACATCAACGAAATGCCTGAAGAAGATGAATACGAGCATACGGTATATAATAGTGTGGAAGGAAAACCACAAGTAATTGTGGTTGGTGCAGGTCCCGGCGGATTGTTCGCCGCTCTGCGCCTTATCGAACTCGGATTACGCCCGGTGATTGTAGAACGCGGAAAAGATGTGCGTGAACGGAAAAAGGACCTGGCGCAAATCAGTAGGGAACATACGGTAAATCCGGAATCCAATTATAGTTTCGGAGAAGGGGGGGCAGGAGCTTATTCGGACGGGAAACTTTATACCCGCAGTAAGAAAAGAGGAAATGTAGACAAGATATTCAATGTATTCTGCCAGCATGGAGCTTCTACGGCTATACTGGCTGATGCACATCCGCATATCGGAACGGACAAGTTGCCGCGTGTCATTGAAAATATGCGGAATACGATTCTCGAATGTGGCGGAGAAGTACATTTCCGGACAAGAATGGATGCGTTGATTATTGAGAATAACGAGATCAAAGGCATTGAGACAAATACAGGAAAGACTTTTCTAGGTCCTGTGATACTTGCAACCGGGCATTCGGCAAGGGATGTTTATCGTTGGCTCGCAGCTAATAATGTAACGATTGAGGCAAAAGGTATCGCTGTCGGTGTCCGTCTGGAACACCCGGCAACACTGATCGACCAGATACAATATCATAATAAAAACGGAAGGGGAAAATATCTCCCTGCTGCAGAATATAGTTTCGTCACCCAAGTTGAAGGCAGAGGCGTGTATAGTTTCTGTATGTGTCCCGGCGGCTTTATCGTCCCTGCAGCCAGCGGACCGGAGCAAGTGGTAGTGAACGGTATGTCGCCTTCCAATCGTGGCTCGCGCTGGAGTAATTCGGGAATGGTGGTAGAGATACAGCCGGAAGATTTCATAAATGAAGAGTTGAGAATGGAAAGTGGAGAGTTAGCTGCGCAACAAAATGAACAACTACTCGCTCTTAACCCTTCTCTCAGTAGCTCTCAACTTTCGATGTTCAATACCCAACTTCTCCCCCTGCACTTTCAGGAAGAATTGGAACGTCAATGTTGGTTGCAAGGCGGCAGACGCCAGACAGCTCCGGCACAGCGTATGCTGGATTTCACCCGCAAGAAGCTAAGTTATGACTTACCGGAATCCTCATATAGTCCGGGGTTGATTTCTTCTCCGCTTCACTTCTGGATGCCGGAGTTTATCAGCAAGAGATTATCACTCGGCTTTCAACAATTCGGACGCAGCAGTCATGGCTTCTTGACCAACGAAGCCGTTATGATCGGGGTAGAAACACGTACCTCTTCCCCTGTCCGCATCATACGAGATAAAGAGACGCTTCAACACGTAACCGTTCGCGGACTATTCCCTTGCGGAGAGGGTGCGGGCTATGCCGGAGGAATCGTTTCTGCCGGAGTAGACGGAGAACGGTGTGCGGAAGCAGTAGCCAACTATCTGAATCAATCATCCGAACAATAGAAAAGAATGAACTACAAACCTGAAATAGCAATTATTGAGCCGAATACTCTCTGTAGCCTGGGACTCAAATCCATATTGGAAGAGATCATCCCTATGGCAACGATCCGTACCTTCCATAACTTCAATGAGTTAATGGATGATACGCCGGATATGTACGCCCATTATTTTATCTCCGCACAAATCTATGTGGAGCATAACGCTTTCTTCCTTCCCCGGAAGCGAAAAACGATTGTCCTTGCCAGTGACAGCCCGCAATTCCAACTTTCCGGTGTTCCGGTACTCAATATTTATGAGTCGGAAGAAAAACTGGTAAAGAATATCCTGAAACTTCATCAACATGCTCATCACAACGGATATCCCGTGAAGGATATGCCTCCGATGATTCCTGCAGAACATCCTCAGGTACTTTTATCTGCTCGCGAAATTGAAGTACTCGTGCTGATTACCAAAGGGTTAATCAACAAAGAAATAGCAGATAAACTGAATATCAGCCTGACTACCGTTATCACTCACAGGAAAAACATAACAGAGAAATTAGGTATTAAATCGGTATCCGGTCTGACTATTTATGCCGTAATGAACGGATATATAGAAGCAGACCGGATATAAGTGTTTTTACTATTGACTATCAATTAGCCCATACTACTGAGTTATATGGCATATCAGAAAGATCGGTGTAATCTGTCCACTCTTTGCTGTTCCAATCAAAATCAGAAGTGGTGCGCCCTTCTTCTTTATCGGAAAAGAGCACGGTGATTGTACCGATACGGTCAGGTCTGTTAGTTATTGAAACAACTTTCTTATCGGACAATTGAACAAACGGTTCTTGTAACTGTAACTTGCTGCTCTCCTTATCCGGTTCAAGAAGACGGAAACTGCTGCCACGATTGTCACCTGATGAGTAATAAATCATGTAACCGACCTTCTTTTGGTATAATAAGGAAGGACTACCGCTATCGGGAAGTGCCATTCCGAAATAAAACGGAATAATAGCATCTGCTTCAATCCCTTCAAGTACATAAAAGCCATTTCTATAATTATACAACATGGGAACCCATTTCCCGTTTCCTTTCCTTGCTGACAATAAAATAATCTCATTACCTTGCATAAACACACCCGGATAATCCCCGAATTGTTCAGGAGTAAATCCTTCCGGAAGTTCAAATTGAGGTTCCGGCATAGGAAAATTACTCCGCGTCTTAGTTGCATAATTACTTTGTTCCAAACCTGCGGAAACATTATATAATGAATATCCTTTACCTCTCTGTTGAATGGCCGCAATATCATTTCCGCTGCCAATAACCAATGCCAGTGTATTATAATCGTAGAAACTTAAAGCCTTCCACTCGCCTGTACAGAAATCAAGGAAGAAGGGTTGCTGCACACCATTTTCTTTTGCCAGCCCGCACAACCCATAAGTCTTTTGAAGATTGACAACCGAACGGAAGTCCGGATGTGCACTCATATCCCACGTTTTTTTACCAGTGACGGTTTCTTCAGCATACGCCCGCTCTATTGTCTTGTCGGTCTCATTTATTCCATACAGTCTGAAATCTTTAGGCGTTTGTCCATCTGCAAGTAGTACTTTTCCCAACGACATTCTCTCACTTGCCCTGTTCAGGAATATCTCAACACGTGATTCCGGCTTGCGATAAGGCATTCGGATACTCATTCCATTCGAATGCCTCTCTACAATCTCCGCACTGACAGGTCCAAGATATCCTTCCGGGAACAAGGGTTCTCCAAGATCCCAACGAAAGTCAAAGTCCACCTGGTCGCCTTCCTGAAAACCATCACCATAAATATGAACGATATCTCCCGGTTTAACCGTTTGGTTAGCTTCCGTCACCCCTGCATTAGTCACCAATATCTTTTCTGACGGGCCGTCCTTTTCATCGCTGCAAGAGGTCAATGAAAAGCAGAGAAGTGTTATAGCCCAAGCGAATAGTTTATTCTTTGTCATAATCCGTTTCTATTTAGTTCTGTTGTCGGGCAAAGATATAATATTATCAGGCAAATAAAGAATATTTCCGACAAAATCTTCCGGATATTCATAGCATATTTTGTTTTTCTATACTGCATAATCCTAATAAATGAGGATTGCCTGTCAACGATATTTGCCGTTACTTTGCACCGGACAAATTAACTACAGATGAAGACAAAGAATATTATGATTGCCCTCACGCTCCTAACGACAGGGACAGCATGGGCGGAAGATTTCCCGAAAGACTCACTGAAAGTGGTAGATATCGAAGAAGTGGTAGTAATCGCTACTCCGAAAGAGAACCGTAAACTACGTGAGTTGCCGGTAGCTACCACATTATTATCTCAAAAAGATATGCAAGCAAATCAGGTACACTCCGTGAAAAACCTGACAGGCATCGTTCCTAACCTGTTCATCCCGGACTATGGTTCCAAACTTACTACTTCTATTTATATCCGCGGAATCGGTTCACGTATCAACACCCCCTCCGTAGGGCTTTATGTAGACAATATCCCTTATATAGATAAGTCCGCTTTCGACTTCAACTACGCTGATATCGAACGTATCGACATTCTTCGTGGTCCGCAAGGTACTCTTTACGGCCGTAATACAATGGGCGGACTAATCAAGATACATACCAAATCTCCTTTCACTTATCAAGGGACTGATATCCGAATGGGAGCCGCCACCTACAACGACTATAATGTTTCACTGACACATTATCATCGTATCTCCGACCGTTTTGCTTTCTCCACCGGAGGTTTCTATGAACATACAGGAGGTTTCTTTGAGAATGCAGCACGCAACAATGAGAAAATAGATAAAAGCAACGCCGGAGGCGGACGCTTCCGCGGTATTTATCTGCCGACACCGAATCTGAAAGTCGATATGACATTGAGCTACGAATATAGTGACCAGGGGGGATATCCTTATAAATATACAGGTGTTACAGAAGGAGAAGAAACTCGCCCCGAATATATCGGAAAAATCGCCAACAACGAACGCAGTAGCTATCGTCGCGGATTATTAAACTCCGGAGTTAATATAGAATATCAAACCAGGACATTTATTTTAAATGCGGTCACAGGCTACCAAAACCTGAATGACCGTATGTTTCTCGATCAGGACTTTACAGAAAAAGACATTTATACTCTGGAACAGAAACAAAGAGCAAATACAATTTCTGAAGAGATCGTATTCAAATCAAAGCCGGAGAAGCGTTGGCAATGGGCAACCGGAGTTTCCGGATTCTATCAGTGGTTACATACAAGCGGCCCGGTAGATTTCAGGCAAGAAGGCGTAAAAACTGTAATTGAAAGTAATGTAAACAAAATATTTGAAGGGCTTGCTGGCCCCAAGATGCGCATGACAGCCAATAATTCCATATTGGGAGTTGGCGGTAGTTTTGACACTCCGATATTAAATGGAGCTGTTTTTCATCAGTCAACATTCAATAATCTGTTTATCAAAGGACTATCTGCCACAATCGGTCTACGTTTAGACTACGAGAAAATTAAGATGGAGTATAATTCTATCAGCAACCCTCTAAACTTTGACTTCTCTTTAGCAATGGGACCTATGAATATTACCAGTAAAGGTTTGGAAGCTATAAGCTCATTCATTGGCAAGGAATCCACCGACTACGTACAATTACTTCCTAAATTCGCTCTCCAGTATGAATGGGAAAAAGGAAACAGTATTTATGCAACTGTATCCAAGGGATATCGTTCGGGAGGCTACAATATTCAGATGTTTTCTGATTTAGCACAAGGAGCTTTAAAAAATTCAATGTTGGATGCATTAGCTGCCGACCCGAACTTTTCTTTAATGGCGGAGAGAATATTAGGAATGAAAGATGAACTGCCGGAGGTGAAAGCAACGACTCAATACAAGCCCGAATATTCCTGGAACTATGAAATAGGTTCTCACCTGACTTTGTGGGAAGGTAAACTTTGGGCTGACCTTGCCGCCTTCTACATGGATACACGCGACCAACAAATTTCTCAAATGGCAGAAAGTGGTTTGGGACGTGTCACAATCAATGCAGGAAAAAGCAGAAGTTATGGTGTCGAAGCTGCCCTACGTACCAGCCTGACAAATGAGTTGAGTCTAAATGCAAGCTACGGATATACGTATGCCACCTTTACAGATTATGTAACAAAGCAAAAAGACAGTGAGGGTAATCTTACGGATAAGTCATATAACGGCAAGTATGTACCCTTCGTCCCCAAGCATACATTAAATATCGGCGGAGAATACGCTATTACTTGCAATCCCCGTTCTATCTTTGACCGCGTAGTGTTCCAAGCAAACTATAACGCTGCCGGACGAATCTATTGGACTGAGCAAAATAACGTCAGCCAATCCTTCTACGGTACTCTCAACTGGCGCACAAACTTAGAAATAGGTGATGCAATGATTAGTTTTTGGGCACGTAACTTCTTGAATAAAGATTATGCAGCCTTCTACTTTGAAACAATGAACAAAGGGTTCATGCAACAAGGACGTCCGATGCAATTTGGGATAGATCTTCGCTGCCGATTCTAAGGAACTATAAGGAGGGCGGAGATCCCCGCTCTTACAATAATTTACTTCGAATAAAAAAAGGAAGAACTGATTAAGTTCCTCCTTTTTTATTTATCCAATATCAATGAAGCGTTATTTCTTCGCTAACTCATTAATTACGTCCATAATCTTCTGACCGATTTCTTCTGCAGCTTCCATTGTAGAAGCTTCGCTATATACGCGAATAATCGGTTCCGTATTACTTTTACGCAAATGTACCCATTTGTCTGCAAAGTCAATCTTCACACCGTCGATATCGTTGATTTCCTCATTCTTATAGATTTCCTTTACCTTAGCAAGGATAGCGTCTACATCAATTTCCGGAGTCAGGTCGACACGGTTCTTGGCAATGAAGTAAGGAGGATAAGTAGCACGGAGTTCGCTGACTTTCTTTCCTTCATGAGCCAAATGGCTAAGGAACAATGCGATACCAACCAATGCATCACGACCGTAGTGGCTGGCCGGATAGATTACTCCACCGTTTCCTTCACCACCGATAACAGCATTGGTTGCCTTCATCTTTGTTACTACGTTTACTTCGCCTACGGCAGAAGCATTATATTCCATACCATACTTACGAGTCACATCACGCAAAGCACGGGTAGAACTCAAGTTAGAAACAGTGTTACCCGGAGTATGTTTCAGTACATAATCGGCAACAGTAACCAATGTATATTCTTCACCATACATTACACCGTCCTCGCAAATCATAGCCAAACGGTCAACGTCCGGGTCTACTACAAAAGCTACATCAGCTTTTCCACCTTTCATCAGGTTCATGATGTCACCCAAGTTCTTTTCAAGTGGTT
>OHAS01002053.1_pt1 | contig 15164 bp, 14 predicted proteins | sample 1577131 | NCBI WGS metagenome assembly OHAS01 (sample SAMEA3541566, study PRJEB24748) | human gut metagenome | biome: human gut; feature: human-associated habitat; material: faeces | place: China | collected 2012 | reverse complement strand
TAATAAAAATAATGAATTGGATCTGGATGATCCTGACTGGAGAATTTATACACAGGATTCTGCAGCGCGTCCGCATACGATCTGTGATCATGGATCAGTTTCACGAGCCTTTATCAATCAGGGCTGTGTGATTGACGGTAAAGTGAAGAATTCAGTATTATTTACAAATGTTAAGGTTGAAAAAGATGCGGTTGTAAATGATGCTGTTGTATTCCCTAACGTCGAAATCGGCGAAGGGGCAGTAATTAACCGAGTTATTATTGCGGAAGGTATTAAGATTGCTGCCGGTGCCGTTGTTGGTGATCCGAAGAGCGATAAGATTGAATTAATCGCTAAAAATGTGAGGTGAGCAGGATATGTGTAACGCTTTAGGTATTGTCACCTTTCCAGGTGCTAATGTTCAGGTAAATGGTTTAGAAGAATATCGTCCGGTGGGAGCTTTCTCATTCCTGGGCCGTTATCGTATGCTTGATTTTCCGATTTCTAATATGACGAATTCAGGTATTGAACAAATTCAGGTTTATTTAAAAGAAAAGCCTCGTTCTGTAATTGAACATTTAGGAACAGGCCGCCATTACAATATTAATTCAAAGCGCGGTGGTTTAAGAATTTTGTATGGTGAAAACAAACCGGAATCAAGTTTTTATAACCATGATATCGCAAGCTTTAAGGCTAATTTGAGTTATATCGAAGGTGCTAATTTCCAATATGTTATTTTGGCGCCAAGCTATATGGTCTACAGTATGGATTATGATAAGCTGCTGAATGAGCATATTGAGAGCGGTGCTGATGTTACAGTTGTATATAAGAGTGTTGATAATGCTAAAACTAACTTTATCAATTGTGATACATTGAATTTGAATAAGCAAAAAGGTGTATTGTCTATTGATAAGAACCGCGGGAATTATAAAGCACGCAATATTTCAATGGAAACATATGTATTGTCTAAAGAATTGTTTATCGATTTAATACAGAAGGCTGTTAAAACCAGTTCTCTGTATTGGTTCAGAGATATTCTGAATGATGAATGCTCTGAACTGGATGTACGAGGTTATTCATTCCGTGGTTATCTGGCGGCTATCACTGATCTTACTGCTTATTATGAAGCAAATATGGAATTGATCAATATTGATACAGCAAATCAGATTTTCATGGAAGATTGGCCAATCTATACACGTACTAATGATTCTGCGCCTACTCACTATACGGATACATCTTCTGTAATGCATGCAGTGATTTCTAATGGCTGCCGCATTGAGGGAACTGTTGAGAATAGTGTTATCGGACGCGGCTGTACAATCAAAGCGGGTGCTATTGTGAAGAACAGCGTTGTTTTGCCAGGCTGCTACATCGGTGAAGATGTTATTCTGGATAACGTTGTTGTAGATAAGAAAGCAAGAATCACACGTATGAAAGAAGTAGTAGGTATCTGCGGCTCTCCTGCGTATGTTCGGAGAGGAGATAAAATCTAATGGAAAGAATTCTGCTTGTAGCTGCTGAGGGACTGCCTTTTGTTAAGAGCGGTGGATTGGCGGATGTAATTGGTTCGCTGCCCTATGAGTTTAAGAAAAAAGGGTATGATGTTCGGGTAGTTTTACCGATGTATCGTAAAATCGCGTTGAACTGGCGTGATAAGATGACACATCTGCGTTCATATACGGTTAGTATCAATTATTCAGAAACACCGGTTAATTTGTATTATTACATCCTTGACGGTGTAACATTCTACTTTATTGAGAATGCTGGTTATTTTGAAAGAGAAGGACTGTATGGCTATATTGATGATGGTGAGCGTTTTGCTTACTATCAGAAGGCTGTTCTTGAAATGTGCAATCAGTTGGATTATTTCCCTGATATTATGCACACTCATGACTGGCATACAGGTATGATTCCTGCAATGTGCAAAGAAAATTACAATCATGATCCAAGATATCGTCATATTAAACATGTTTATACCATTCATAATCTAGCCTATCAGGGTAATTTCCCGGTTGAAATGCTGGAGCCTTGTTTAGGATTAGGACATTATGTATTTGATAATGGTAATGTTCGTTTTGACGGCGGTATCAGCTTCATGAAATCAGGTATTGTTTATGCCGATAAAGTAACAACCGTATCTCCGTCTTATGCACAGGAAATCAAGACTCCGCAGTACGGCGAGCATCTTGAAACGGTTTTGCGTTATCGTGAACCAGATTTGTGCGGTATTGTAAATGGTATCGATATTAATCTGTGGAATCCTAAAACAGACAATCTGATTGCATCGAATTATACCCTGACGACTTATAAAAAAGGCAAGGGTAAGAATAAGACAGAATTGCAAAAGGAACTTGGTTTAACGGTTGATGAAAATGTAATGCTGATTAGTGTAGTATCACGTCTGACATGGCAAAAGGGTATTTATTTGATGATTGAACAATTATTTAATATTTGCTCACAGCCAATTCAGTTAGTCGTTCTAGGCAGCGGTGAAGCGGGCCTTGAGGAAAAACTGCGTGAAGCAGAACATGCTAATAAGGGTAAGGTATGCTTCTACTGCGGATATAATGAGGCATTATCTCATAAAATCTATGCAGCTTCAGATTTATTTCTGATGCCGTCGCTGTTTGAACCATGCGGTATTTCTCAGTTGATTTCAATGCGTTATGGTACACTGCCTCTGGTTAGAGAAACAGGTGGTCTTCGTGATACAGTACATGCCTATAATGAATACACTCAGGAAGGAAATGGCTTCAGTTTTACGAATTATAACAGCAATGATATGATGCATGTTTTGTGGGAGGCAATTGATGTCTACTACAACCGTCCGGATATGTGGAAACAGATCGTTAAGAATGCGATGAAGACAGATGTATCTTGGTCTACATCAGCTGAATTCTATCTTGGCGTATTCCGCGAAATCGCCGGATAAATTTCGATTCAGAGGGTCTCACTGTAAAGTGGGATCTTTTTTTATATTAGCGAAAGGATTGACTAAATTCATTGAACAAGTAATAATGATAATTAGATAATGAATCGGAGAGGAATGGCTCATGAAAAAGAAAATATTCATAATGTTGGAATTGCTGCTGGCAGGAGTGTTTGTTTTCAGTGCTTATAAAATAATGGTAATGAGTCAGAAAAGCAACGATTCTGAATCTTATTATAATGAAATCAGAAATATCCAGTATAATGAACAGATCCATGATCAAGTATCACCTGTTGAAGAGATTCCATATAAAAAAGTATTGCAGGATCTGAAGGCAAGTAATGATGATGTTTTAGGATGGATCAAAATTGAAGAAACGAAAGTGGATTATCCGTTGGCTGCCGGTATAGATAATGCTTATTATTTAAGTCATTTGATTGATAAAACGGTAAACGAGTACGGTTCAATTTTTATGGATATGCGCAATAGTTCAGATTTCAGTGATCGTCATACGGTACTTTATGGACATAATGCCCTTAATGGCACGATGTTTGGTTCATTAAAAAAATATAATGATGATGCTTATTTAAAAGAACATCCTTTCATAACTGTCTATCAGGAGAATCAAATGCTTGTTTATGAAGTGTTTGGCGCTAAAGAGATAAATGTGACATCAGATATATATAAATTTGATTTCATTAATGAGGACGCGTTTACTGAATTTACTCAAGCATTATGCACTCAACTGAATGTTGATGCTGAACTGGACAGTGAGGATCGGATTTTAACACTTTCAACATGTACAGACTTTAATGATTCAAAACGATTTATTGTCTGCGCAAAGCTTATCGAAGTAAAACCGAACAATAATTAAGACATGCTTACAAAATCCGGCATGTCTTTTTATTTGTTAAGGGATGAGCAAATAATTTGAAGATTGTTTGATTGTGGACTATAATCAATCATTTATGCTTTTTTAATGCTGAAAATAGGTGTGTTCCGCCGTTTTGCCGATAAAGCGGAAAATACTCGAAAAGCTGCAAATAACGGCTTTTAAACGGAATTTATAGGAAAAACATGGAAATAAAAATTTAGTATAATATAGATGTAATCAAAAGAAACAATAAATATAAAAAAGGAGGTATAACAAGAAGCAGAACAGAATAACAAAAAGAATATTAGCAGTTATGATGTCATTTCTCATGGCCTTCTCATCGATACAGGGTTATGTAAAAGCGGAAACTGAATCAATGAATACAGAAAATGAAGAAGAAGTAATAAGTGTTAATAATCCAGAAGAAGAGTTAGACCCGGATTTTAATGTTGAATCAGAAGATGAGGAAGATAGTAAAAAAGATTTAGAAGATGATATCATCGATGATTCGGCAACCGGCAGTGACACTGAAGTAAAAGAACCGGCGGCTACTGACAGTGATAGTATTGATCCGGCAACCGGCAGTGATGTTGAAGAAAACACAGAAGACATAATCACTCCTGATACAGATTTCGTATGGGAAGATGTAGAAGGTGCTCAGATTTATGGTTTGTTAGGAATGCAATATTACATGCGAAGTAATTTTGTACTTTCAAATGACGGCAATGATATTTCAAATATGATTGAAGTACCATCGGCAAAGGCATCGCTGAATGGTGTGACAATTCAGCAGGGAAATGATTATACCGTTAAGGGTGGTTCTATATTTGAATTTAAATTTGAATGGCAGCCCGACAATGCTGATCAAACAATACATGCTAATGATTATTTCACAATAGATATCGCAACGATTTCTGGATTACAGTACAGTAAGCAAACTGCTAAGACGGCTTTGCGTATCTCTGGTATTAAAGTCGGAGATTATTATTTGACTTATGAGAATAATGTATTGAAGTTTCATATTGAATTTAATGAAAACATCGAATACTTTCAAGACATCAGCGGTTTCTTTAAAGGCAGTTCAACATTTAAAGATGTAACTGATACAACTGTAAATGAATTCACTTTCATGGACAGATATCAAGGGGAATTGACCGTAGAGGAAAAACCGGAGATCATAACTCCGCCAAGCACCCCAAGCGGTACAGCATGGAAACCGAGCTTACCCAATGATTTTAATAAAAATGAAAAACCATCATTAAAAAAGGATGTCAAATGGTTCGGCAATGATGCACATCGAATTGAATATCGTGCAGGCTTTTTTGAATTAATTAAACAATATGAAAATGGAGAACCATTTCAAGGTCAAACTTATGAGAATGTGATTCTTGTTGATGAATTAGACGCTAATCAAAAATATGTTAATTACAGCAGTGGTGCGCCTTTCTATATTGAAATACCGATTTTCTATTATGGAACTAAAAATGCCGTCGGCTATTTGGGTACTAGTAACGAAGAGGTAGTATTCAAATCTGGAACGCAAGCTGCTAATCAGCCAGGTATGACAAGCAGTTCAATTTATATTAATAGCAGTAATTTTACTCAATTTACAAGTAATGACGGCGATGTAGAAGCATTAGTTGAAAGTACACCAAAAAGTTGGGGCATTGTAATAACGCCGGCTAATACACAAAAATTAATTATTAATTTTGGGAAATTAGGTTCTTTAGACAATGACGCGATTACGATGAATGATATAAATAATGGCTGGCGGTTAAATAAATATTTTGAAGAATTGCAATCTAGGATAAAGACGGCTAAGCAAAATATTGATAAATATGAAAATGATTCAAATTCACCAATGGCTTTGCTTCAGACACGACTGACTAGTCTTGAGACTAATTACAGAAAAAATGATCCATCACTCGCTTATATTGATGAGCTTAATGCATTTATTAAAGCAGCTCAGGATTATGCCGATGATTCTACAATCGAGCCGGTGCCAGATTTGAATGTCAAAATTCAAGAAACAGCACCTAATGCTTCTGCTGATGTATTAGTATCTTTAAAGAATTATCGTAAGGATGTTGATTTATATGTTAATAACAAAGCTGCTTATATTCAAAAATGGCAGGATAAGATTGATATTTATGAAAAAACGATAGAGTATTATATTCCTGAAGAGATACGAAACAATGCAGATAAAAATGCAGATGCACCAGTTTATGGATTTATTATTAAATATTGTACTGAAGTCACAAATTTATCACAGGCTACGGTGGCAAATAATGTGACGGTTAAGACGGGTACTGTAGAATATGAAAGCAGTATTATCGCAAAGCATAACTTTACTGCCGGTATCAAAGGTAATTATATCAATGGCGATGTTGTTTTAGTTAAAGCTGACAGTAAGTATGGATATAGTGAAGAAAATTTAGGTAATACGGCAGTTAAGGGCATGAAGGGTGTTGAATTTGAAGTTTATGAAAAAGGTTCTGATACACCGCTTCAATTAATGATGGCTTCAGACGGTCACTATGTTTATATTGCAGGTAATCATACAGGTGATGAGAAATTTACTCAGACTTTGGTTACCGATGCTAATGGCGCAATTGCCATCAGTTCATTACCATCAATGGGTAATTACTATTTCAAAGAAGTAAGTAATCCAAATGGATATTATGCAGGTCAGAATGCAATGATTCCTTTCACTGTTGATAAAAATCAAATTACTTATAAGCTTGCGGAAAATGTTGCTCGTGCAATTACACTAACTAAAGTTGACGGTGATAATAACGAAGCTTTAGAAAAAGTTGAATTTGCATTGTATGATCAAGCGACTGACATTGAATTGACCGGCTTCACTAAATCTGAAGGTGCATATATCTATGATCAAAAAGGCAGCGCAAAACTGCTTACTGATGTTAAGGGTATGCTTCAGATTCGCAATCTTCCGGCAGGCAGCTTCTATTTAAAGGAAGTTAAGCCTTTAGATGGTTATAAGCCATTAGAAGGTACAAGCAATTATTTCCCATTTGATTTAACCTTGGATTTGCCTAAAGATGGCGGTAAAATTATTGAAATCAATAATGGCAATGCAATTAAAAATTATAAAGAAGATGTTAAAGAACAGCTGTATGAATTAATGGTTATTAAAAAGGGCAGTGATGATGTTGTGCTGCCGAATGTTAAATTCGATTTATATACAGCTGCCGATAATCAATTGGCAGGCAGTTATGAAACTGATATAAATGGCACATTTACAGTCAGCAATTTATCAGCCGGCAGTTATTACCTTGTTGAGACACAGGGCGCTGACGGATATGATTATGATTCAAGCATTCATCATAATGTAACGCTTGGCGGTAATGATACAGTGATTACTAAGACGATTATCAATGAAAAGAAAAAGGCACCGGTTGTTCCAACTGATCCAAGCGGTCCTTCACGGCCTGATCCGGATAAACCGACTGTAGATATTCCTGATGAGGATGTACCTTTAGGTCCTGGTGAAGAAATCGTCGATATTATTGATGAGGATGTACCTCTGTCTGACGGTGGTGCCGATGCTTTTGTTGAAATAGAAGATGAAGAAGTGCCGCTGGGGGCAGGCAGTGAGATACCGAATACAAAAGATAACTTGTATTTCTGGATTCCGGTTCTGGTACTGTCCGCTTTAGGCATTATGCTGTTAAATGTATTGCGCAGAAAATGTGCGGAATAGAAATTAAAGGACAGGTCTAAGATGCTTGTCCTTTTCTTTTATGCATCATGGGATTAAAACAATTCATAAATTCTGCATATTATAGAAGGAGCATATCTTTCCGCAATTTTAATTATTGTAAAATGATTGAAAAATGAACAGGATATTGTATAATTAAAACAAATGGTAAGAGTTGAAGAAAGGACGGTCTGTGATGAAAGAATTTATGCAATTAAAAAAAGTAGGCGTCGTATTGCTTTCAGCGCTGCTGGTGGCAGGCTGTACCTCAGGGAATATTGATAATACCGATCAAACGGTAATCGATATTACTGACGAAGAAGTGCCGCTGTCAGGGCGCGCAGGCAAGGTTGAAGTGCTTGTGCCGACAGCCTCTGATCAGTCAGTAAAGAAAAATGATTATGCACTGCTGGATTATTCTAATAGTTCACAGGGATATGTGATGCTTAAATATCTGAAAGCAGCTGACAAGAAGATTAAAGTTCAGGTCAGTTTGAATGAAGGAACGGTATATACTTATAATTTGAATTCCAGATCAGAATATGAGGTATTTCCATTAACGCAGGGTAATGGTGCGTATAAGATTCAGGTATTTGAAAATATATCGGGTACTAAATATATTCAGGTGTTTTCAGAGACGGTCGATGTAAAGCTTACAGATGAATTTTCACCATTCCTTTATCCCAATCAGTATGTGAATTTCTCTGCTTCAAGTGAGGCAGTCAAGCTTTCTAATACAATGAATAAACAGGCTGTAACTGATCTTGATGTAATTAAGAATGTATTTGATTATGTAACAGATACAATCAGCTATGATTATGATAAAGCTAAAACAGTTCAGTCTGGTTATCTGCCTGATGTGGATAAGGTCTTAAAAGATAAAACCGGTATTTGTTTTGATTATGCGGCTTTAATGACAGCCATGCTGCGCAGTCAGAGTATTCCTACTAAACTGGTAATTGGCTACAATAAAGATGTTTATCATGCATGGATTTCTGCCTATACGAAAGATAATGGCTGGATTGACAGTGTGATTAGTTTTGACGGTAATAAGTGGACGATGATGGATCCGACCACGGCTTCTACCGTCGGTAAAAATAAGCCGATTGACCCAAATAATTATCAGGGTAAATATACTTACTAGGAGGGTGGTGCTGCTATGCAGTCACAATGCAGGCTTAGTTCTGAGCGGCTGGCAGTTTTCTGCCTTGAAATGGGAATGCTGGTGCGTTCAGGAGTGGATTTGTCTGCGGCATTAAATGCATTAGGGGCTGATTCCACATCGTCACTTGAACGTGATCTATATCAGTCAATTCATCAACAAATGGAAGCAGGTGCTTCCTTTTCTGAGGCACTGGCAGCAGCCGGTGCTTTTCCTGATACGTTGGTATGGATGATTCAGCTCGGTGTTGAGAGCGGTGATTTGAGTCCGATTTTAGATTCGATGTATGATTATTATATGCGTGAAGCTGAATTGGAAAAAGAAATTAAAAATGCCTGTGTGTATCCGCTGATCATGCTGGTGATTATGACGGCTGTATTATTTTTAGTCGTATATAAAGTTCTGCCGGTATTCAATGGGGTATTTCTACAGATGGGAATCAGCTCGCCGGCTTGGCTTGTACTCTTGATGGAGATCTTCCATGGCGTTGTTGTCTTGCTGATCGTTTTGTGTGTGCTTTTAGGAGCTGCTTTGCTTATTGTGGGTTTTGAATCTAAGATGGGCGGCAAACAGTTATTGACCTCATGGATCAAACGCATTTTCATCCGATCAAAAATTAATAAATGGTCAGATATCGGCCGTTTCTATTCAATAATGGAACTGTGTGTACGCTGTGGCTTACCGATGGAAAAGGCATTTACTTTTATGCTGCAGCTGATTACGCATCCCCGGCTTCAAGAGAAAGTGAAGCAGTGCCGGATTGAGTACAGTCAGGGGAAATCAATCAGTGATTGTGTTGATGAAATGCAGCTGCTTACGCATGCGGAAAGCTGTCTGCTGCACCTGGGTGAACAGAGCGGTGAAGCGGCAATGGTATATCGTCGGATTTCTGACTCATATATGAAAAAAGCAGAAGAAAAGATCAATGAGACAGTGAACCTGCTTGAACCGTTGCTGGTTGGCCTTATGTGCTTCATGGCAGGGTCGATTTTGATAGCTTTAATGCTGCCGCTGATGAATGCCATGCTTGTAATAGGCGGTGCTTAAGATGTTTTCCAAAAGAGTGATGCTGGCTGCTGCTTCCGCATGTTTAATCATTGGTTTATTTGGCTTTGAGCTCCACTTGTTTTCTAAGCAGCAGAAAGCCGAGAGTAAGCAAAATCTGATTCATTCACTCAATGACGCGGCAATTCACTGTTATGCGGTAGAAGGGAGATTTCCGCCGTCTCTTGATTATCTGTGTGAAACCTATGGCATCTATTATGATCATGAGGCTTATACTGTTTTTTATGAAATATTTGCTTCAAATATGATGCCGGATATTACCGTGATTGACCGGGAGGCACAATAATGAAAAAGCAGCGAACCGGTACACAGTTTCTGTCTCTGCTTTTGTATTGCCTCTTTGCAGTGTGCGCGTGTCTGCTGGTTGCATTATGTGCTCAGGCATATCAGCAGCTGCAAAAAAACAGACAGAATGATTTAAATACAATGAATGTATTTTCTTATATTAATAATAAATTAAGGGAAAATGATGTTGAAAAGGGAGTTACAGTATTGAATATTGATCAATGCAGTGTACTCAAGCTGACAAGTGCCGAAGGTGATTTTGAAACAGCGACATATATTTATAGTAAAGACGGCATGCTTTATGAAATATATGCGGCGGCTGATATTGAAATTAGTCTTGATGATGGACAGCCTTTATTGACGTGCAATCAGCTGTCTTTTGAATTGTTGGAGTCATCCGTGATTATTTATTATGAAACCGCGGATCAGAATGTACAGACAATGACTAAATATTTAAGGGCAGGTGAGTGAGATGCGAAAATTCCTGCGTGAACATCTGCAGCTGATGGAGCTGCTGATTTGTATCTTATTTTTTATGGCTGGCTCATTGATGGCAGTTTCGCTGTTTCTTCGTGCCTCACAGATAGAGAAGCAGAGTCAGGAATTGCAGTCAGCAGTCAATGCAGCCCAACAACAGGCGGAGTTATTAAGGATCAGCGATACGTTAACTGAACCGCATCTTTATTATGATGCCAGCTGGCAGTCATGCAATGCCGATAATGCAGTGTATCGGCTGGATATCAGTTCAAAGCGTGAGCATGTTTTATCTTTAACGGTATATCGGCTGATTCATGATGAAGCTGAATTGATTTATTCAATGGAGACAGGGGGACGGTTATGAAAAAGCATCGTATTACCCTTGTCGGCAGTTCATGTCTGCTGCTGGTATTTACAATCTTGATTTTAGATGTATTGGCGATGTCGGCTTATCTGAATGCTGTTAGTGATCAGCGCATGAGTCAGCGCTATGCAGCTTCCATCAGTGCTTACTATGCGGCTGATGCCAAGGCGTCTGAGCTGTATCATCAAATCGTTAAAAAGGCTCAAGCGCTGCCTGCGGCGTGCGGCCTGCTTCAGAATCAGGGAATTGAGTGTCAGGCTGATGATGAAAGCTTGACTTATTATATCGATATTGACGCATCACGTCTGTTGAAGGCACAAGTCAAAATGGAGCTTACAGATAAACGAATCATCGGCTGGCAAGTTATCGTTAAGGATGAAGAGCTGGATCAGGATTATCCGCTTTGGCAAGGAGAGAATTAATATGGAACTTATTGATATTTTAACGGCGGCAGTTAATCAGGGGGCATCGGATATCTTTTGTGTAGCCGGTTCACAAATCAGATTAAAAATCAGTGAACAAATGGTTATATACAGTGATGAATTGCTGAAGGCAGAGGATTGCTCGGAATTAGTTAAAACGGTGTATCAGCTGGCGGATCGTAATCTTAATCTATTATTTGAAAAGCAGGAGGATGATTTTTCCTTTTCCTTATCAAATCTGGCCCGTTTCCGCATTAATGCTTATCTTCAGCGCGGTTCACAGGCTTTGGTTATTCGTGTCATTCGATATAATTTACCGGATTATCGTGAAATAGGTATCCCTGAGCGAGTGATGGAGCTTACTCAGCTGCATAAGGGATTGGTGCTGATTACAGGTACAGCCGGCAGCGGTAAATCGACAACCTTAGCATGTATGATTGATGCCATCAATGCTCAGCGCAGCGGTCACATCATCACCCTTGAAGATCCTATTGAATATTTGCATCATCATAAAAAAAGCCTTGTCAGTCAGCGTGAAATCGGTGTCGATACGGGCAATTACGCTGCAGCTTTGGCAGCAGCCTTGCGGCAGGCTCCAGATGTAATCCTGCTTGGTGAAATGCGTGATTATGAAACGATCAAAAACGCGATGACAGCGGCGGAAACCGGGCATTTAATCTTCTCGACATTGCATACCTTCGGTGCTGTTAATGCCATTGACCGCATCATTGATGTATTTCCGCCTCAGCAGCAGGCACAGATACGGGTTCAGCTGTCCATGTCCTTAAAGGCAATCATCTCACAGCAGCTGATCCCCTGCCTTCAAGGCGGAGTCATTCCAGTGTTTGAAATCCTGCCAATCAATACAGCGGTCGCAAACTTAATCCGTGATGGCCGCACCAATCAGATTCAAACAATTTTGACATCAGCGGGTACAGCCAATGGCGGTACGATGGACAGTAATCTATATCAATATTATAAAGCGGGAAAAATCAGTCTTGATGACTGTCTGCGCTGCTGTGAAAACATCGATCAGATGAAAAAGCGGATTGGTGTATAATCCAAAGTGATTTCACACAGATTATCTTGTGATTGAATTGACATATTGATTTTACTTATTGCCCGGTAGGTGGGTTAGTGTTATAATAAGCGTGTAAATTAAGGAGGATTTTTGTTATGGCAAAAAGAACTGTAAGAGATTTAGATGTTGCAGGTAAACGCGTAATCGTTCGTGTCGATTTCAATGTACCTAGAAAAGACGGCGTGATTACAAACGACAACCGAATCGTTCAAGCATTACCTACAATCAAGTATCTAGTTGAAAATAAGGCAAGAGTCATTTTGATGTCTCACTTAGGCAAAGTAGATCATAAAGATCCTGAAAAATGCGAAGCTGACAAGAAGAAAAACAACATGGAAGTTGTGGGCAAGCGTCTTGCGGAATTAGTCGATACAAAGGTTACTTTTGTACCGGTTACCCGCGGTGAAGAATTAGAAAAAGCAGTTGCTGATCTGAAAGACGGCGAAATCGTATTAATGCAGAATACCCGTTATGAAAAGGGTGAAAGCAAGAATGATCCTGAATTAGCTAAATATTGGGCTTCATTAGGTGATTTATTTGTTGAAGATGCATTTGGTTCAGTTCACCGTGCCCATGCATCTACGGCAGGTATTCCTTCAATTCTGCCATCAGCATTAGGTTTCTTGGTAGAAAAAGAAGTTAAAATGCTGGGTGCAGCTGTTGATACACCGGTACATCCTTTCGTTGCTATCATCGGCGGTGCAAAAGTGTCTGATAAGATCGCTGTTGTTGACAACCTGCTGAAAATCGCTGATAAAGTTATCATTGGCGGCGGTATGGCTTATACTTTCTTGAAGGCTCAGGGTCTTGAAGTTGGTAAATCATTAGTTGAAGAAGATAAGATTGAATTAGCAAAAGAATATTTGGCAAAGGGCGGCGATAAGCTGGTTCTGCCAGTTGACCATGTATGCGCAGATGCATTTGCTGAAGATGCAAATACAAAGGTTGCTGATAATGATGCAATCCCTGCTGATATGATGGGTCTGGATATCGGTCCTAAGACAATTGCGCTTTATAAAGAAACACTGGCCGGTGCCAAGACTGTTGTATGGAATGGCCCAATGGGTGTATTCGAAATGAAACCATTTGCTAAAGGTACATTAGAAGTATGTACAGCAATCTCTGAATTACCTGGTGCTACAACTGTCATCGGCGGCGGTGATTCTGCGGCAGCTGCTATCCAATTGGGATTTGCTGAAAAATTCTCACACATCTCTACTGGCGGCGGTGCATCACTTGAATATATGGAAGGAAAAGAATTACCGGGTATTGCGGTAATCGCGGAAGCTTTATTATGAGAAAACCTATTATTGTCGGAAACTGGAAGATGAATAAAACAATTGCGGAAGCAGTTGAATTCATCAATGCCGTTGATCCTTTTTGCCATGATGGCGCTACATACGGTGTAGCAGCTTCATTCCTCGCGTTGAACGACGCTAACAAAGCAGCTAAAAACTTAATCGTTGCTGCTGAAAATTGTCATTTTGAAGACAGTGGTGCATTCACTGGTGAAGTTTCAGTTCCTATGCTGGAAGAAATCGGTGTTAAATACTGCATCATCGGTCACTCAGAACGCCGTCAGATGTTTGGTGATACTGATGAAACAGTAAATAAAAAAGCTAAGAGACTGATTAAAGCTGATATTACTCCTATCGTTTGTATCGGTGAAACAGAAGCTCAGTTTGATGCCGGTGAAACTGAAAAAGTAATCCGTGATCAATTAACTGGCAGTTTAGCTGATTTATGCCCTAAATGTGTAGAAAATCTGGTAATTGCCTATGAACCAATCTGGGCTATCGGCACAGGTAAATCTGCAACTAAAGAAATCGCTCAAAACTGCTGCCACATCGTGCGTGACCAAGTAGCTAAAATGTATGGTGATGAATGTGCTTCTAAAGTACGTGTTCAATATGGCGGTTCAGTTAAACCTGAAAACATTAAAGAATACATGGCTATGGAAGACATCGACGGTGCATTAATCGGCGGTGCTTCATTAAAGGTTGATTCATTTAAAGAATTAATTGAAAAAACTCGCTAATTGACATGCTTAAAGGATCGTGAAATTCATGATCCTTTTTTTGCTTTTGTGTATGCAAATGGTTTTCTCTTATGAAATGTCCTTGCTTTTAACAGGGTCAGCTTTTGTGAAATCATTGGCTGTGAGCAATGGAAAAACACTTTCAGTCATCATTTATCCAGGCGAAGTTTTAATTATCCCCCAGCATTAATAAGCATAAAAGATATTTATAAGGAGGTGTCATCGCCTATGACCTTCCTTTTTGCTGGCTTGAAGTATTATTTCTATATGAATGTTCGGAAATGGAACGGAAAATGACACTGCTTGCTATGAAAATATGAAAATTATCAAAAAAATATGTAAAAAGATGTAATAAGCTATTGAAAAAAACTGAAAATGTAATATACTAATAACTATCAAATGACAAAGGAGATAGTTCATATGAAAAAATTAATGAAAGTGTTTGCCGTCGCCTGCCTTTCCGCAATGACATTAACGGCATGCAGTAATGACTCTGGTTCCGGTACTCCGGATACACCTAACGATCCCGGTACCGCAGGTACTGATGCAGTAAAGATTGGTCTGCACTATGAATTGACTGGCGATGTTGCTGATTATGGTACAGCTGAAAGTAAGGGTTCTCATCTTGCAATCAAATTGGCTAATGAAGCAGCCGGCAGTGATAAGTATGTAGCTGTTGAATATGATGACAAGTCAGATCCGACTGAATCTGTCAGCTTGTCGACAAAGCTTGTATCAGACGGCGTTGCTGGCGTGGTAGGTCCTGC
>OHAS01002051.1_pt1 | contig 15186 bp, 14 predicted proteins | sample 1577131 | NCBI WGS metagenome assembly OHAS01 (sample SAMEA3541566, study PRJEB24748) | human gut metagenome | biome: human gut; feature: human-associated habitat; material: faeces | place: China | collected 2012 | reverse complement strand
GACCAATGATAGCAAATATATAGATCGTGCAGCTAAAGAAATGGTGATGTATCTGGATGAATTACAACGTCCCAATGGTCTCTTCTATCATGCACCGGATGTGCCCTTCTACTGGGGACGTGGAAACGGATGGATGGCAGCAGGTATGACAGAGTTGCTTCGTTACTTACCTAAGAATCACAAAGACCGTCCCCGCATCATGGAAGGTTATCTGACTATGATGAAGAGTCTGAAGGAGTATCAGAATCCGGAAGGACTGTGGAACCAATTGCTGGATGATCCTGAATGCTGGACTGAAACATCAGGCTCTGCTATGTTTACTTTTGCTTTTATTACGGGTGTAAAGAACGGTTGGCTGGATGCCAAAGAGTATGCGCCCGCAGCTCGCAAGGCATCTACTTCATGAATCGCTACTGGTCCGGTAATATCATTTGCCAGTACCAAATCCAAGTCTGCCTCAATTAACTGACCCGGTACTACCGACTCCAGTCCTGCATGGGCCGCAAGAATTTTCTGCGTCATCGTCATACCCATCGTTCATTCCTCCATTCTTTGTGTATAAGTTCTTAACATTCACTATCATAACAGAAAAACGGCGTTCTGTAAATTATGTTCCTTCTAAAAATTTACAAAACCACCGTTTTTTAATTATTTTGTACCGGTTGAACCAAAGCCGCCCTCACCGCGCACTGTATCCTCTAACTCGGATACTTCTTCGTACTCCGCAAAAATATAAGGAGCAATCACCATCTGTGCCACGCGCTCGCCGCTTTCAATCGTTATATCTTCGTTTGAATGATTGTGGAGCGCTACCATAATCTCGCCGCGGTAATCGGAATCCACCACACCAACTTTATGGGCCGGTGCCAGTCCTTTTTTACACGCCAGCCCGCTTCTTGCATACACAAGTCCGACAAGTCCTGTAGGAATTTCCATCGCAATCCCGGTATGGACAAATTCCGTTGCTCCTTTTGCAATGGTAAGCGGTGCATCCAGACACGCATACAAATCCGCACCCGCCGCAAATTCCGTTCCGTAATGCGGCATCTGTGCTCTTTCGTCTAATTTTTTAAATTTTACTGTTGTTTTATTCATTTTCTTCCTCACTATTTATTGTATCTCACGTTCCCAGTGAACAATTTCTCCGGCATCTAATGTCTTTTTTACATCAATAATACGCTGATTATCGGAACCACGGAAATTGATTTTCAGATTTTTTCTGTCAATCATAAACTCTCCATCAACCACAATATCAAGATAGGATACAATTTCTTTTGTCACTTCCGACTCTTTACACATTTTATCTAAGACATCTTTGTCAAACAAATAACCGGTATAGCACCAGATATTTTTCTCCGGATATGTCTGTTTTACCACGCGAAGCAATGGAAGAATCCCCTCCTGATTGACAGGTTCCATCGGCTCACCGCCAAGCAGGGACAAACCGGCAATATAATTCGGTTTTAAATACTCTAAAATCCGGTCGATTTCTTTTTGCGTAAAAGGGTTTCCATAATGGAAATCCCATGCTTCTTTATTAAAACATTCTTTGCAGTGATGCGTGCATCCGCTGACAAACAAAGATACACGCACACCTTCACCATTTGCTACATCGCAGTATTTAATATCTGCGTAATTCATTTTCTTTCATCTCCTCTTTACAGATGGAGTACGCGGGCATTAATCTCCTTGGTTTTGCCCACATTCCAGAAATTCTCACCCAGATACCCACAGGTTCTTCTTGTTACGTTCATTTTGTCATGGTCTTTATTTCCGCAATTTGGACATTCCCACTCAAGATTATCATTAATAATAATCTCGCCGTCATATCCGCACACATGACAATAATCCGATTTTGTATTAAATTCAGCATACTGAATATGCTCATAAATATATTTAACAACTTCTTCCAGTGCAGGCAGGTTGTTCTGCATATTTGGCACCTCTACATATGAAATCGCACCGCCGGAAGAAATAACTTGGAACTGTGCCTCAAATTCAAATTTACTGAAAGCATCAATTTTCTCACGCACGTCCACGTGGTAGGAATTGGTATAATATCCTTTATCCGTTACATCTTCAATCTCACCAAAGCGTTTTTTATCAATTTCAGCGAAACGGTAGCAGAGGCTTTCTGCCGGTGTTCCATAAAGTCCAAAATGGATTCCAGTTTCCTCTTTCCATGTATCCGTTGCACGGCGCAGACGGTTCATCAGCGCTTTTGCAAACTGACTTCCCTTTTCCGTTGTCTGGCTCTCGCCGGTCATCAGTTTCGTAACTTCATACAAACCGATGTATCCAAGAGAAATCGTGGAATAACCGCCATGTAACAATTTATCGATTTTCTCTCCTTTTTGCAGACGTGCAATCGCACCATACTGCCAGTGAATCGGACTGACATCACTGGTTACACCCTCAAGCGCACGGTGGCGGCACATCAAAGCTTCAAAGCAGAGCGACAATCTTTCTTCCAAAAGCTGCCAAAAATATTCCATATCGCCTTTTGCTAAAATACCAATCTGCGGAAGGTTTAAACTGACAACACCCTGGTTAAAACGTCCCTCAAATTTATAATTACCGTTTTCATCTTTCCACGGTGTAAGGAAACTGCGGCATCCCATGCAGCTAAATACATTTCCTTCATAATTTTCACGCATTTTCTTTGCGGATATGTAATCCGGATACATTCTCTTTGCCGAACAGCGGACAGCAAGTTTTGTAATGTAATCGTACTCACCGCCTTTTAAGGCATTGTGCTCATCTAATACATAAATCAGTTTCGGGAACGCAGGTGTCACATAAACACCTTTTTCGTTTTTAATTCCCTCTAAGCGCTGACGAAGAATCTCTTCAATAATCATCGCATTTTCTTTGATGTATTCATCCTTTGGATCCAAATTTAAAAACAGTGTTACAAATGGAGACTGTCCATTCGTTGTCATCAAAGTATTAATCTGGTACTGAATTGTCTGCACACCGGAGCGGAGTTCGTCATTTACACGTTCTTTAACAAATTCTTCAATTACATCCGGCGCAATTTTCCCTGCATAACGCTCGGTATAATGCTTGCGGTACTTGTCCGCACTCTTTCTCAAATATTTGCCAAGGTGTCTGGTGTCTACCGACTGACCGCCGTACTGACTGCTTGCTACAGCTGAAATAATCTGTGTCATAACCGTGCAGGCAACCTGAAAACTCTTTGGACTCTCAATCAGTTTTCCGTTCATCACTGTACCATTATCAAGCATATCCCCAATATTAATCAGACAGCAGTTAAAAATCGGCTGAATAAAATAATCCATATCGTGGAAATGAAGCACACCGTCTTCATGCGCTTTTGTGATTTTCTCCGGAAGAAGAATACGCTTTGTCAAATCTTTTGACACCTCTCCGGCAATCAAATCGCGCTGGGTACTTGCCACATATGCATTTTTATTTGAATTTTCCTCCATAACATCTTTGTTGCTGTTTTGGAGAAGACTCATAATCGAATCGTCTGTGGTATTGGCTTTACGAACCAGTTCTCTCGTATAACGATAAATAATATACTTTTTCGCAAGGTCAAACTTTCCTGCCGCCATTAATTTCTGCTCAATGATATCCTGAATATCTTCCACCTGCATCGTATCACGTTTCATATTCTCGATACCGGCAACGATGCCATCAATCATGTCATCATTAACCCTTTCAAACGTATCCACTTCTGCATTTGCCTTCCGTATTGCAATCAATATTTTGTTTCGGTCATATTCTACGGTTCGGCCATCCCTTTTGATTACCCTCACTTTTTGTACAACTCCTTTCAATCCGTACCAATACTAACGTTCATAATTTTTCCTACAGGAATCATTATACCAAATGAGGTATGCATTGTCTACTATATATTGTAATTCTTTTGTATTTTTTTTGCAGTATGCACTATATCATGTGTTTTTACGGAATATAAAAATAAGAGCCGGAAATTCATCCAAAGCCCTTATTTTACGTTATTCCACACTCAAATCTGGTGTAAGAAAATATGAAAAGCAACCGGTATCGGATATTTTTCCTGGACCTCTGACAAGTCACAAAGCAAAAGCCCATGCACTACATCTTGTGGTTTTCCTTCCGGAAGAATAATCTCATAACCGCGCATGTGCCACTCCACATGGGAGAAAATATGCTTGCCGCTCTTTAATCGTTTTACCGTCACCTCACAGGATACGGTTTCTGACAAATACTCTTTCACCTGCTGCATCGTCAAATGTCCTTCTTTTGATGGAAATTCCCACATACCGGCTAATAGCCCTTGATTTGGTCGTCTTACAATTCCAATCCGGTCACCCTGCCGGAATACAAGGACTGTCTTTTTCTCGATACGGCGCTTTTTCTTCTCCGCCTTTTTCGGCAGTTCCATCTCACGCCCTTCTTTGTGGGCAAGACACAAATGAGAAAGCGGACATTTTTCACAGAGTGGTTTCCCATTTGGAATGCAGATTACTTCCCCGAGTTCCATCAGTGCCTGATTAAATTCGCCCGGACAGTCCTTTGGCATAATGGCACGAAGTTGTTTTTCCATCTTAGTCCGAACCGACATCTTCATAATATCTTCATCGCAATTTAAATACCGCATCGTAACACGAAGCACATTGCCATCCACCGCCGGCTCTGCTAAGCCGTAAGCAATGGATGCAATCGCCCCCGCTGTATATCTTCCGATTCCCGGCAGTGAAAGCAGCAAATCATAATCGGCCGGCAGCCTGCCATCATACCGCTCCACCAAAAGAGAAGCTGCCTTCTTTAAATTGCGTGCGCGGTTATAATATCCAAGTCCTTCCCACAATTTCAGAAGTTCTTCCTCCGAAACTGCTGCCAGAGAAGGAATATCCGGCAGACACTTTGTAAACCGGTCATAATATGCTTTTGCCGCTTCTATTCTTGTCTGCTGGAGCATAATCTCCGACAGCCATACATGATACGGCGTAGCATCATCCCGCCACGGCATACTGCGTTTTTCCTTTTCATACCATAAGCAAAGAGGCTCAACGAGAGCCTCCAGTTTAAATTCTTTATTTTCGTTCATTTTCACCTTTTCCCAGTTCTATTTCATTGTGGGACAAATCGACGTACTGATTAATTTCCTCAATATCCATATGGGTAAATTCGGAAAGTTCTTCAATTGTCGCAATACGTCCGTATTCCTGCGCTAATGTCCTCGTTGCCTCCAGCAAAAGGTTCACACGCCCAAGCAGTGCATGCACGCTGTCCGTTCCTGCCAGTTCTTCATCTACTAATTCAATCAACCGGCTTCTCACTGCATGTTCAATGGCTTTTTGATAATCCACAACTTCTTCATTTCCACAGAGCATCGCAACACAGGCGGTTAATTCCAAATTACCTTCCTGAATCAAATCTTCCACCGGCACACCGCGGCCGCGGTATTTATCCGCCAACTGCATGACCCGGTGCAGATGCGCTTCGATAACAGAAGAAATTACTTCTTCCTCGCCTCTTCGCAACTGTTCGAGTAAACGCACAAGTTCCTCTTCTTCGTACCGCTTTAACTGACACAGTTCTTCTTTGTATAAGCGCAGATATTTGGAATCCTTTTCGCTTTTTTCGACAGCCTCTTCTTCCGTTTTCTCTACCGGCGCACGATATCCTTCTACCTCAATCCGATGTTCTTTAAGGTATGCATAGACAAATGGCATCTGTTCCTCTGTCAAATTCCAGTCACTGCAATAATCGGCAATTTCTTGTTTGGTGAGCAAATTTTCTTTCGTTCGTCCAAAATCTACCAACTCTTCCATCTGACGTAGAAATTCTCTCTGGTCCATATCTGCCTCCTTAATTTTACAATGCACTCCGATAAATCGCAATCACATCATCACGATTCAATTTCACATAATTTCCTTCGGTCTTACGCCCCTTCAAAAGCTTATCGGTCATAAGCTCGATATCCTCTTCTTTTGCACCAATCTCTGCAAAGGAAGACGGCATGCCGATTTTTTTCAAAAATGCTTCAAACGCCTCAATTCCTTTGAGTGCGGTTTTCTCCGGATGTTTCTCATTCATCGGCACATCAAATATACGGTTTGCAAATAAAGCAAGTTTACCCGGATTTTTCTTACAGACATAACGCATCCAAAGCGGTGCAATTACTGCAAGTCCTGCGCCATGAGTAACGTCATAAAGAGCTGACAGTTCATGCTCGATGTGGTGGCTTGCCCAATCCTGCACACGACCGACACCGCACACATTATTATGTGCTAACATACCTGCCCACATAATGTTTGCACGCGCTTCATAATGATTTGGATTTTCAATGACACGCGGTGCCTCATATACAATTGTTTTTAAAATTGCTTCACACAAGCGGTCTGTAATCTCAACTTCCTCTGTGTTGGAAAAATAACGCTCACAAACATGAATCATGATATCCGTTGCTCCCGCTGCCGACTGATACGGAGGCAGGGTGCAGGTAAGTTCCGGGTTCAAAATAGAGAACTTCGGACGAAGCAAATCACTTTTTGTTCCCTTTTTCACCATTGTTTTTTCATCGGTGATTACCGTATTTGGAGAACCCTCACTGCCGGCTGCCGCAATCGTTAATATCGTTCCGATTGGAAGCGCTTTCTCAACGGATGCCTTGCCCTGATAAAAATCCATGAAATCTCCATCATACAAAGTACCGGCAGCAATTGCCTTAGACGAATCAATCGTACTTCCACCGCCGACGGCAAGAATAAAGTCAACCTTTTCTTTCTTGCACAATTCAATTCCCTCGTATACGAGTCCGCTTCTTGGATTTGGTTTTACACCACCAAGTTCACAAAATTCCAAACCGCTTTCCTTTAATACGGAAATCACGGTATCATAAAGTCCGCTCTTTTTGATGGAGCCTCCTCCATAGTGAAGCAGCACTTTATGTCCGCCAAATTTTTTTATTAAATCAGCAACATGCTTTTCGGCGCCTTTACCAAAATCAAAATAAGTCGGCGCATAAAAGGTAAAATTATCCATTATAAAATATTAAGTCCTTTCTTCGATGCTTCTTCCCACACATCATCCGGCCAAATCGATGCTTGTACTTCTCCAATATGTGCTTTTTTCAGGAAAAACATACAAATTCTTGACTGTCCGATTCCACCACCGATGGTATACGGAAGTTTCTTTTCCAAAATTTCTTTCTGGAACGGAAGGTTTTCGCGCTCCGGGCATCCTGCTTTTTCAAGCTGCTCCTTCAATGCCTTTTCATCCACACGGATTCCCATGGAAGAAATTTCAAATGCCATATCAAGAACCGGGTAATAAACGATAATATCACCATTTAATGACCAGTCATCATAATCCGGTGCACGTCCATCATGCGGCTCTCCGGAAGCTAACTTATCTCCAATCTGCATCAGGAAAATGGCACCATATTCTTTTACTGCCTCGTACTCACGCTCTTTTGGCGTCTTGTCCGGATATCGGTCCTCAAGTTCCTGTGTTGTCACAAAGGTAATCTGCTCAGGCAGGGATTTCTTAATGTAGTCATACTGCATTGCCATATAATCTTCTGTTTCCATCAATGCCTGATATACTTTATTTACAATAGCTTTCAAAGTATCTACATTACGTTCTTCTTTGTCGATAATGCGCTCCCAGTCCCACTGGTCGACAAACAAAGAATGTACATTATCGGTTTCTTCATCACGGCGAATCGCATTCATATCTGTATAAAGTCCCTCTCCATGAGCAAAACCATAGCGGCCCAACGCATGACGTTTCCACTTGGCTAACGAATGTACAATTTCTGCTACCCTTCCGTTCTGCTCCAAAATATCAAAAGAAACCGGGCGCTCTACACCATTTAAGTTGTCATTCAATCCGGAATCCGGGTCAACAAAAAGCGGTGCCGAAACTCGTGTCAGATTCAAATTGGCAGCCAAAGCCTTTTCAAAGAAATCCTTTACTTTTTTAATTGCTACCTCAGTCTCGCGGATATCTAACGCTGACTGATAGCCTTGTGGAATTATTAAATTCATGTTACTAACCTCCTAGTGTAATCTTTATAAGTCACAATTATTTACAGTACGTGGGAACGGAATGACGTCACGGATGTTTTGCATACCGGTCAAGTACATAACACATCTCTCAAATCCGAGACCAAATCCGGCATGGCGTGCCGTACCATATTTACGCAAATCCAGATAAAATTCATAATCTTTTTTATCCAGTCCACATTCGTTCATTCTCTCAACCAGCTTATCATAATCATCTTCACGCTGGCTTCCTCCGATAATCTCCCCGATTCCAGGGACCAAACAATCCATAGCGGCAACCGTTTTGTTATCGTCGTTCATCTTCATATAAAATGCCTTGATTTCTTTTGGATAATCCGTTACGAAAACAGGGCGTTTGAAAATTTCTTCCGTAAGGTATCTCTCATGCTCGGTCTGCAAATCGCATCCCCAGCTTACTTTGTATTCAAATTTATCATTGTGCTCTTCTAAGAGTTTGATAGCTTCGGTATAAGTAACATGTGCAAAGTCCGCATCCACAACTCCCCGCAGACGCTCAATCAGTCCCTTGTCCACAAACTGATTGAAGAATTTCATCTCTTCCGGTGCATTCTCAAGCACATAGCGGATAACATATTTCAACATGCTCTCAGCTAACATCATGTCATCCTTCAAATCCGCAAATGCAATTTCCGGCTCAATCATCCAAAATTCTGCCGCATGGCGTGTCGTATTTGAATTTTCCGCACGGAATGTCGGTCCAAATGTATAAATGTTTTTAAACGCCATCGCATACGTTTCACCATTTAACTGACCACTTACGGTAAGGTTAGTTTCTTTGCGGAAGAAATCCTTTGTGTAATCTACTTTTCCTTCTTCTGTCATCGGAAGGTTTTCCATATCCAATGTCGTCACACGGAACATTTCACCGGCACCTTCACAGTCACTCCCGGTAATCAATGGCGTGTGTACATAAACAAATTCTCTCTCCTGGAAGAATTTATGAATCGCATACGCAATCAAAGAACGCACACGGAACACTGCCTGAAATGTATTTGTTCTCGGACGAAGATGGGAAATCGTACGAAGATACTCAAAGGAGTGTCTCTTTTTCTGCAATGGATAATCCGGTGCAGACTCACCTTCTACAACAACCTCATCTGCCTGAATCTCAAATGGCTGTTTCGTTCCCGGTGTTGCTACTACTTTTCCCGTAACAATCACGGCTGCTCCTACATTCAATTTGGAAATTGCTGAAAAATTATCAAGTTTATCTGAATATACCACCTGAAGCGGCTCGAAAAATGTTCCATCATGAACCACTAAGAATCCAAATGTTTTGGAATCTCTGACGCTTCTTAACCATCCTCCGACCGTAACCGTCTGTTCTACATACTTTTCCTGGTTGCGATACAAATCGCGTATACTAATTAATTCCATATCTGCCTCATTTCTGCGTCTAAAACACAATAATATAGTTAGTTCTATTCTCAATTTTACAGTTTATCAAAATATGAAAAAAAATGCAAGGGCTACCGCTTGTGTTTGTGTTAAATAAACGGATGACGGATTTTTTAGTTTCCGTAGTTCAGTAGAAAAGCTTTGCGACTCGTGGGTGCTTTCGCTCATTGAGTACGTAGCGGTATGGGCACTGAAAATACCAGTGCCTCATACCGACGTACTCAAAACCCACGAGTCACAAAGCTTTTCTACGGAATTACTGGAATCCAAAACACTCCTATTACACAGCCAAGGAATGCCAAATCACTTGCCGTGAAAGCAGATAGATTAGCGGTTTCCATTTGTTGCTTTAATTCCGGCAGTCTGCCGCCAAACTTTACCGCTGCCCCTATCCCTGCTATCACGCAAAAAACCACAACACATATAAGCAGTTCACAGTATACTCTTTTCGGATTCATTTTTATTTCTCTTTCGTTTTTTCATTTTATCAATTTGCTCAACAAATAGCATCGTTTTAACTCACTCATATCTTCTGTTTCGATTTTATGAATCAAACACACAATACATTTTCGTGCATTATCAAAATTATGTCCGCGGAATTTTTCTGTTTTTAAACTTCCATGCAGATAGGTAAAAGGGTTATAGTCAGGCTCAACACTGCCTAATATCAATGCATGCTTTAAGCTCTTTTTTACCGGATAATTAAATTGTGCCATCAAATAATGGCTAAGTATCTTATGGTCTTTTGTCTTTATTCCGCATCCTTCTTTCTTTTTTCTTTAGTATAAAAAGAAGTGTTAAACGAGTACATTCAAATATCTAAACTTTTTTAAATTCGTAGATAGAATCTACTATCAACAACATAATCTAGCAATAAAGCATCTTGTTTTCCACGTTTATTCACGTTATTTAACTTTTATTCACGTTTTATGTTGACATTTGTTAACGATTGTGCTAATATCTGAGTTACAATACAACAACCATTAAAGGAGGTAACCATTATGTTTATTGAAGAAAGACACAAAAAAATACTGGAAATGCTGCAAAAAAACAAAAGTATCACAAATCAGGAGATACAAGATATGTTTGGCATAAGTTATGATTCTGCCAAACGTGACCTGCGTCTGCTTGAAGAACAAGGTATGCTAAAAAGAACTCACGGCGGCGCCATTTTAAGAGAAACAATCGGGGCTCAATATAACATTGGTGATTTAACAGCTAAGGAGCGCATTGCCAAAGTTGACCCAAATTATCTTGCCATTGCAAAGAAAGCAGTCACCTGTATAAATGATAATGATGTAATATTTATCACTAGCGCAAGCATTGGGTATCTTATGACACAGAATCTGCCGCATGATTTGAATTGTACCATTGTAACAAATTCCATCTCTATCGCAGATAATCTGCGCCAATATCCAAACATCACCATCCTTCTTTTAGGAGGCCAATTACACAAAAACGGCTGCGTATATGATGGTTTCGCCATTGAGATGTTAAAACGGCTGCGCTTCGATAAAATTTTTATCACCTCAGCAAGAGTCAGTGCTGACTTCGGATTATCCATCCAGCGAACCAGAAATTTATGTCTGTATAACACTCTTCTTGCGTCTGCAAAAAAAGTTTATGGACTTTACCCTACCAGCAAAATTGGCACAGATTCTATTATAAGCATTTGTCCTATTAACGCTTTAGATGTTCTTATTACTGATGACGATGCATTAGAAGAAGACTTAAAAGCAATTGAAGAAAATGGTGGAAATGTCGTTGTATATGAGAACTGTGGCGGTGCGAAGTCAGTAGATCGCCTGATCGATGAAGATGCAGAAGACATTTATCAGGCAATAGCAGAACGTTATCTGGCAATTGGCTGTTCTGTCATGACTCCAGACACGAATCGTTATGAATTGTTGGAAAGATTGCTTGACGAGTATCAGGTAGAAGGAGTTGTTGAGATGACCCTTCAGGCCTGCCATACATATAATGTTGAGGCAAAGAGCATCGAGAAGCGTGTAAAAGAAAAAGGACTTCCTTATATTCATATCGAAACAGACTACTCACAGGCAGATGTAGGACAGCTTGATACACGAATCGCAGCATTCCTTGAGATGATTTAAGGATACTACGAACATAAAAGAGTAGCATTTGCAGACTAAAAAAGGTCCATCGGACCTTTTTATCGTATGCTTGGCAACAAAAAGCAGGTAACTTAGTGTTATCTGCTTTTGTCATGTCGGAAAGTGTGTTATTATATCAGATATGAGATGGCTCTCGCCTTTGCAGATGGCGAGCAAAAAATTCGAGGCATTTTTGAACACATTTTTGAACAAAAGTTGTTCTATTGTCAGACCGATAGAAGGAGAGATTAGCATGCGAAAAAAAGAACTGGCTCTGGAAGTAATCCGTCGCCTGAAAGAAGAATATCCGGATGCGGATTGTACATTAGATTATGATGAAGCCTGGAAGCTTCTTGTCAGTGTACGTCTGGCAGCCCAGTGTACAGATGCGAGGGTCAATGTAGTCGTAGAGGATCTTTATGCAAAATATCCTGACGTAGCTTCTCTTGCAGCAGCAGAACCGGAGGAGATCGAGGCAATCGTGCGCCCGTGCGGACTCGGCAAAAGCAAGGCGCGGGATATCAGTGCCTGTATGCGTATACTCCGTGATGAATATGGTGGAAAAGTTCCGGATGATTTTAATAAATTGTTGAAACTTCCGGGAGTCGGAAGAAAGAGTGCGAACCTGATCATGGGGGATGTGTTCGGAAAACCGGCTATCGTCACGGATACCCACTGCATCCGTCTGGTGAACCGCATGGGCCTGGTGGACGGCGTAAAGGAACCGAAGAAGGTAGAGATGGAGCTGTGGAAGCTGATCCCCCCGGACGAGGGAAGCGATTTCTGCCACCGGCTGGTGTTTCATGGACGGGATGTGTGCACCGCCAGGACGAAGCCCCATTGTGAACGATGCTGCCTTTCTGATATCTGTAAAAAAGCCGGAGTATAAAAAGCGGCGGCCCTGGAACTGAATCGATCCGGGGCCGCCGTCTGCATCTTATTTTGTTTCGTTCTCAAATTTCTCCAGATATTTTTCTTGAAGGATCTTTACCAGCTCGGGAGCCTTTCCTCCGATGGGAGTACCGTTCATCTCGCAGGCCGGTGCACAGAACTTAGTAGAGCTGGAAACGATGACCTCGTCGGCGTCCATCAGCTCCTCCATGGTGAAGGGAGTCTCATCCACAGGGATCCCATTGTCCTTACAGATCTGTACCAGGTGCATCCTTGTGATGCCGGGAAGGATGTAGTGGTCGGTGGGATGAGTCTTGAAAACGCCGTCCTTGATGATGGAAACATTGCTGTGAGCACATTCCGTAACCACGTCTCCACGATGGAATACGCATTCTCCGCAGCCCATGGACTCTGCCTTTTCAGCAGCCATAACGTTGGGGAGCAGGTTCAGTGTCTTGATGTTGCAGTGAAGGAAGCGGGTGTCCTCCATATCGGTCAGTTTCAGACGCTTGCTGGAATCGCCGTGCTTTCCAGGTTTCATGAAGATCCACAGGTTCGCCTTTGTTCCGGCAGCCGGGAACTGGTGCTGGCGGATCCCTGTGCCGCGGGTCACCTGCCAGTAAATGAAGATCTCAGAGTCGTCCATTTTTGCCAGCATATCGTAAAGGATGGAGGTCAGCTCTTCCCGTGTGTAGGGAATTTCGATCTTAAGAAGTCCGGCGCTGTTGAAGAAACGGTCCAGGTGCTCCTTTAAAGCGAAGATCTTTCCGTTTTTTGCAAGAGTCGCCTCGTAAACGCCGTCGCCGAAGTAGCAGGCACGGTCGTTCATGGGCACGGTCATTTCTTCCAGCGGTCCGTAATTGCCATTGTAGTAGCCTAGAGTTTTCATTATTTTACCCTCCCAAGGATTCTTGTGTGGTGATGCAGGCAAGTCTTTGTCTGCCAGTTACATCTATGGCTATCATAGCATGGTTTGTTCCCGTTGTAAAGAATCCGATGGACAGGTTATGGAAAGGTTTAGAGAAAATTAAGTATTCTTTCATTGAGAAGCCATCCCATATCATGTATAATGGAGAAAAGAAAATTCCAATGAGATCAGTGAGGTACATAAATAAATGAATATTACTATGAATCCCAGCGGCGGCCTGGTACAGTCTGCCGTAAATGCTCCTATGACCGTGGATATCCCGGACAGCTTTCTCAATGAGGCGCTCCAGTTCCGGGAGATGATGATGATGTATACCTGTGCCATCAGGGAGGTGAAGACCAAGCTGGAGGTGCTCAACGACGATCTGGCGGTGCGCTACCAGAGAAATCCCATCCAGATGATCAAATCCAGGGTGAAGAAGCCGTTAAGCATCCTGGAAAAGCTGAAACGCCGGGGATATCCGGTGAGCGTCCAGTCGGTGGCGGAAAACCTTTACGATGTGGCCGGGATCCGGGTGATCTGCTCCTTCATCGACGATATTTATGTGGTGGCTGAGATGCTGGCCCGCCAGGACGATGTGAACGTTCTTATGGTAAAGGACTATATCCGCTGTCCCAAGGTCAACGGCTACCGCAGCTACCATATGATCATTGAGATCCCCGTATTCTTTTCCGACCGGAAGGAGAAGATGCGGGTGGAGGTCCAGATCCGTACCATGGCCATGGACTTCTGGGCCAGCCTGGACCACCAGATGAAGTATAAAAAGGATCTGGACGACTCGGGCGAGATCAGCGAGGAATTAAAGGAGTGCGCGGAGATCATTGCCCAGACGGACTTAAAGATGCAGTCCATCCGGCAGAAGATCGAGAACCGGGCAAATCCGTCCAGGCTCCTGCAGTTTGACAAGGATTAACAGCCGTCTGGCAGGCCGGTGCGGCCAATAGGCCAAATGGCTGGATGTCCAAAGCTTAGTACAGATAACGGGACAGGGTTTCGGTGATGCGGAACCCTGTTTTTTTATACAGGGAAAGGGCCGGGCCGTTGGAGCCGGATACCTGGAGCGTCACTGGAAGAGGCTCCCGTTCTGCCAGGAAGGACAGAACCTTTATAAGCAGGCTGGTCCCGAAGCCCCTCCCCCTCTGGCCCTCCCGGATCTCAAAGCCGTACAGGTAATAGTGGGTGCCGTAAAGGGAGATGTTCAGAGAGCCGTGGGCGTCAGAAAAGACCAGGATGGCCTGTTCTCCCTCCATGGCCTCTGTGACCGTCAGGTCTCCCGTTTTTCCCATGCCTTTCATGGCAGAGACGGCATCTGATGCCAGCTCCATCATATGTTCGTCAGAAAGAAGCTCTGCGCCCAGGGCCGTTACGGCCTCCAGGGCATCGGGGCTTTTTTTGTCTACATAGAATAAAAGCTCCGTATCCTCCGGAAGAAGGGAAAGGCCCTTTTCAAGAACGGCTCCAAAGATGCCGTTTCTCCGGCAGTCCGGCCGGGTGAAGGCGGTGCATTCATAAACGGTCTCGTCCTCCTTTAAAAGCGCGTGTTTCCAGATTACAATGGTAACGGACTGCCCCTGCCCGGTGTAGTTTGTCCAACTGTCCTTCCGAGGCAAGCCCCAACGAAACACACAGGCTGATGTGGGTGTGCCTGCTTAGGTATGCAAGATGTTCGCACCACGTGTCTACTTCACGGTCTGTGGGCTTTTTTCCACTTGCCACTAAAGAAAAACGCCGTATTCCCGCGTTTTCGTTTATTCGGGCATGACGCAGGCATTCCTCTTTCGAAACGATTCCATATGTTTCTATTCCG
>OHAS01002044.1_pt1 | contig 15200 bp, 8 predicted proteins | sample 1577131 | NCBI WGS metagenome assembly OHAS01 (sample SAMEA3541566, study PRJEB24748) | human gut metagenome | biome: human gut; feature: human-associated habitat; material: faeces | place: China | collected 2012 | reverse complement strand
ATGTTACTTTTTTGGCTGCGCCCGGTGGCCTGCTCGTACAGCTTTTTTGTGAGCAGTCATATTAATCTATACTATCTGTATACAGTTAATTGCATGCGATCCCGCTTTTTCCCTTGCTATAAAAGAAAAAGTAATAAAAATAGTATGCAAAACCGTATGCTCTCATCATTCGATGGCTTTTATCGTTGGCAAATGTAGCGAAATAATCCGTAAAACCAAACGTCCGCCGTATTTTTTTGCGAAAAAATCAGCCCTCGCGGTGCCGGAACCGCTTGCGCAACTGCTTGCGGCGGCCGAACGCCAGCCGGAAGAAGGTCCCGCGCAGCAGCGTGTCGTCGACATCCCATCCGCGCGTTTCGGCGTAGCGGTCGAGGATGTAGAGGAATGCCACGGCGGGGCAGGACAACCTCCGGAGGTTGATCATGCAGGCCCGGGAGGAGAGGGGCCGGTCGTCGAAATGCATGCGGTTGATGTCGATCAGCTGGAATCGGTAGGCGCCCGCGGGGGTGCGGTCCCAGAGGATGTTGCCGTGGTTGAAGTCCCGGTGCTCGATGCCTTTCTCGTGGAGTTGCACGGCAAAGCGGGCGAAGGCCTCCAGCACGGGCAGGGTCCCCGCTGCGGGGAAGCGTGCGGTGGTCTGCGACAGCGGGGTGTAGTCGGAGCGCCGCGAGACGTAGTAGCTGTCGCAGAGCAGTCCGCGGCGGCGGTATTCGCTCCATGCGACGGGTTCGGGCGAATCGACGCCCAGCGCCCGGAGCCGCACGGCGTGTTCGTACGAGCGGCGGGCCTTGCTCCGGCGGAAGAAGGTGTAGATGACGGCCCGCAGCAGGTTCGGGCGCTTGAACCGTTTGACGACCAGCCGTTCTCCCTCCGCCTCGAAGGCTTTGATCGTGTTGCGTCCCGCGTGCAGTACCTCGCCTTCCCGGTCGAAGAGTTCGGGCAGGCGTTCCGTGAAGTCCCGCAGGTGTTCCGAGGCCGTATTGACGTGAATGTGCATTGCGGTGTTTTTTCCGCAACAAAGGTACGCACCCGCGGCGTAAGGCGTTAGTCCTGTTTGATTGTTATGTTGTCCTGAAACGGAAAAGAAAGGCGGATTTCATCGGGTGGCGTGCGGAGAACGCGCTCCTTTTCCCCGAAGGCCGGGTGCGGTTTCGGACGGGCATGAAACGAGCGGAACTTTTTCCGCTCGTTTTCAGGATTTATCTCATCCGGATGTGGAACGCTTTGGGGCGTGTCATCGTCTTCGTGGAGGTGCGGTCGAACGAGTCGGCGACCTCGATGCGGACGGTCGTCGCAGGTCCCGAGGCGCGGTAACGCCACATGTGGAGGGGCAGGCCGTCTGGAACGGTCTGGTGCCGCGCGTGTAGGTGATCTTGTGCAGCCGAAATCGTTGGGCGTGACCGGTCCCCGGGCGAAGCCCTCGGCCGCGGCGGCCGTCGCCAGCGACAGCGCGCAGCACCGGTTTTTCGGAAACGGGTTTCCGTGGGGCGCGTTATTTCGAAGAGGGGTCGAATACGAAGATGTTCTGGTAGTGTTTCGTATTGTCGGCGGTGATTCCGCGGGCCGTGTATCCCAGGTAGAGCTTGTCCTTGCAGACCTTGATGCCCTCGGCTTCGAGCGTCCCGAACACCGAAACGCCGATCTGGGTCAGTTTGTCCTTGTCCGACACGACGGCCACCTGCGTCCGCTCCTCGACGATGTTGCCCTCGAAGTCGAACACCGTGACGTAGGCGAACGAGCTGCCCGAGTAGAACGAGCCGAAGAGGTTGTAGTTCGACTGCCCCTCGGCGTAGTAGAGCCGGTTTTTGTGGACGTCGTAGCCCTGCCAGTCGTAGTAGGTGGCGCCGCTCGCGCCGTATCCCGTCTTGAGGAAGCGCGGCCGGGCGACGGGCGTCAGCGTCGTGAGGTCGTGGCAGCGCACCACCACGCTGACCGGGTTGGTCGAAGCGGGCCTGTCGGTCTGGAAGCCGTCGGTGCAGGTGATCGTTACGTTGGTCATCGGGGCCTTTTTCGCCTCGCTCAACTTGTAGATGACGAAACACCGGTAGGACGAATTTTTGCTGTCGCCGTAGTTGATCGTCAGCAGGTCGTTCTCCGCGTCGATCGAGGGGTGCAGGTCGGTGTAGTCGCCGATGTAATAGTAGTCGTTGCACTCGTTGGTCTTGACGGTGGCTCCCTTCACGTATTTGACGCGCCCCACCAGTTTTTCGTTCCAGTACTGGCCTTTGGCGTTGCAGACGCCGTAGGCTCCGGCCCACAGGTAACGGTCGGCGCCGTCCTCTTCGAGGGCGGTGTTCGTCCCGTGGCCGAAGTAGGTGAGTTTCATGTAGTCCTTGTTCTCGGTCTGCACGTCCGGGGTCTTGTTGGGCTGCGCGCGGACCCAGTTCAGCTGCGCCTGGTTCGTGTTGGAGAGCTGCGTGTACCAGACCGAGCCGTCCGAGTCGAGGTTGAAGCCCTGCATCGCCGTGTTGTCCGGCAGGTAGGTGTTCCGGCTGAAGATGTTCGAGGCATCGAACCGGTCGATGCCCGTGGTCGACGATTTGTCGGGACCTTCGGGTTTGCCGGGACCGGGCGTTTCGCCGCCGTCTCCGTCGCCGCCGCAGGCGGTGCAGAGCGAGAGGCCCAGAATTGAAATAAGCGTGAATTTCAACAGTTTCATAGCATGTCGTTTTAGTTGCGGTAAATTCGGTATTGCCGCCCGAGGCGGCAATACCGAATAAAACCTGTTGTTTCTAATTTGTGATTATCGGTCTTTCGTTACCTGGATGTCGTCGATCCACAGGCGGTAGTGCTTGGTTCCGTAAGGATGCGCCGCGATTACGATGCGGGTCTCCTTGGTGGCTCCGGCGATCTTGACCACATGCTCCGTGGGGTTTACGTAGTCGGTCGTGGGAATTTTGTCGCTGTCCACGTGCGTCGTGCACTGTACGGTCACCTGCTTGTCCGTGTTGGCCGTGGCGGCCCCTGTCGGTTCGGCCTTGGTCGGGCCTCCGTCGGTGATGGTTCCGGGACCTTCGACCTGGATGTAGTGCTGTTCGTGGTCCTGTCCCCACGAGTGGTACGGCTCGAAGTAGGGCGCCGTGTGGCACGTTACGGTGATGTCGGCCGTCCCTTCGCCGATTCCGGTCAGCTTGGGCGTCTTGATGTAGCCCGAAACGGATGCGGTCGAGAGCAGTGCGGCTCCGGTCTGGGTGCGTACCCAGAAGCCCTGCCAGCCGGGATAGTCGGCGTCGGCGTAGTTCGTGCCGTAGGTGTCGCCTTCCCACCATGCTTCCCACAGTTTGGCCGCTTTCACCGGACCGCGGTTGTCGGTCGCGCTCCCGACGTAGTTGAAGAACGAGTCGGTGGAGTTGACGGGGTTTACGATTTTTCCGGTGGCCGCCGGGCAGTTCGGGTCGTCGGGGTCGATGTTCGCACCGATCTGGGCGTTGGTGACTTCGACGCCGAATGCCTGGTAGATCGGACAGCCTCTGAACCAGAAATCGTCGAAATCCTTGTAGAGGATGACGTTCGGCGCCAGATTCTCCTCGGGAGTGGTGAACGACAGCCACGTCTTGTCCGAATCCTCCTTATTGGGACCCAGCTCGTGGGCGACGATCCAGAACCAGTAGGTCGTGCTGGGTTGCAGGTTGCCGAAGGCGAAACGGTTGTGTGCGAAGAACATGCTGCTGGCGGTGAGCCAATTGGCCGTCTTCGAGGTGTAGTTGCGCAGGTTGTCGCCCTCCTCTTCCAGCGCGAGGCCGAAGCTGAACGAGCGGGGCGTGCCGTTGTTGAAGTTCGTGCCGGTACCCTTCTCGTAGTCGCCCCAGTCGAGGACTGCCAGGCGGGGCAGCAGTTTGAACATCGTGACGGTTACTTCGCCGGCCAGTTTGGCGCGGCTCTCGGCGGTGAGGTCGTAGGGGGTCGCGACGGACGAGATCTCCACGTGCAGTTTGACCGTGATCGGGCCTTTTTTGGTCGGCGTTCCGCTCAAGGCGAGGGGAATCGCTCCGTCGCCCGCCTCCATTTCGTATCCCGAGAGCGATTCGATGGCGATGCCTTCGGCTCCCGCGCCTTCGAGCGTTGCCGTGACGTCGGCCTTATAGCCGGGCTTCGATTTCTGGTAGGGGATCGTCACCCGCTTGTCCACGAGCTCCTCGTAGAGGTCGAAACTGGGGGCGATCTCGGGCGAGCCGACGGTGAAGAATCCGTCCTCCTGCGTAACCCGGATGACCAGTTCTTTCAGTCCGTCGGAGAGCGTGACGCTGCCGGTACGCTCCGCGCCGTCGTTCTGCGCGACGGTGATGTTCACCGCCTGTTCTTTCGGCGCGCCGTTCCCCTCCCCGGGCGAACAGCTGATCCACGTGTCGTCGGGCGTGATTTTCCAGGACCCGTTGGTCAGGACGAGCAGCTCCTTCGTCGAATTGAGGTACGGGAACGAGAGCGCGTCGTGGCTCCGCTGCAGGAAGTGGGTTTCGTCGTCCTTGCAGGATGTGCCGAGGGCGACCGACGCCAGGCACAAAAACGAAATTATAGCGTGTATTTTCATAAAATCGGATTTTTGATCGTTTCGGGTAAGCGGCTTAGTCGTCCCAGCCGGGATTCTGCGGCCGCAGGTTGGGGTTGATGTCGAGCGCATTCTTCGGAACGGGGTAGAGGTACTTGTAGTCTGCCCATTCCCGGTCGAGAATGTAAACCAGGCAGTTGTCCTTGTTGACACTGTATGTCGTGACGTTGTCGCCCTCTTCGGCGGTCACCTCCACGTACGAAACCCCGGTCTGGTTGCTGCCCGATTTGGGATGGCTCTTCGAGTAGAAGCAGAGGTCGTTCTTTCCGTCGCCGTTCATGTCGAACGGCTTGCCCAGTTCGGGAATGTGGATGCCAGCGAATTCGACCGTCAGTTTGTGGCCCATGCGCCAGCGCATCAGGTCGTCGCGCCGGGTGTTCTCCATGTACAGCTCGATGCTCCGCTCGCGGCGGCATTCGAGTATCCACTTGTCGGTCACCCCGTCGTAGTAGCTGGCCAGATAGGGGTCGGCCGTGGCGGGCATCGCGCCGCTTACGCCCGAACGCTCGCGCAGCGGACGGATCGTCTTGTTCCACACCGTCTGGTCCATCTCGCCCAGTTCGGCCTTGGCTTCGGCCTCGTTCAACAGGATTTCGGCGTAGCGGAACACCGGGAGCGAGTTGGCGCTGGAGGTGTTGCTCTCGTTCGCATCGTCGTCGGTGTTCCACTTGATGATGCGGTAGTAGGTCAGCTGCGTGGTCAGGCCGGGGAAGACCTTTGCGAATTCGTCGGTCTCCTTGCCGCCGACCTTCTTGACGTAGTAGGGCGTGATGAAGGTCTGGCGCAGGCGGTAGTCGCGGCCGGCGAACTCGTCCTTGAACTGCGTCTTGTTGTATCCGTCCTTGTCCGTGAAGCGCGTCCCGTCGAGGTTCAGGTACATGTTGACGAACGCTTTGGGACCCGAGTTGCGTTGTCCGTAGCTGCCCGAGGCGTAGTACCACGAGGCGTCGTGAAACCGGTTGAGCGTGGCGTTGAACTCGTTGGCCAGGATCACTTCGGTGTACTGCGGCTCCTCGCTCTTGAAGACCTTGCTGTAATTGGTCGTCTCCTCGCCGGCCGTCGAGACCAGCGAATAGGGGCTGTCGCCCATCAGCTCCTCCGAGGCGGCGACGCACGCGCGGAGCCATTCCTCGCTGCCGTCCAGCCCGTGGTACTTCCGCCAGGTTCCCTCGTAGAGGCAGATGCGCGATTTCAGGGCCAGCGCCACATAGCGGTTGATGACGTTGGTGTTGACGTATTTGCTGGCCTTGGAGCACCAGGTGGCGGCGAAGTCGAGGTCTTCGAGGACCTTCTGCATGACGTAGTCGCGCGGGTCGCGGCCCTTGTAGAGCTGTTCGTCGTCGTCGGGGTCGATCGGCTCGTCGTACCAGGGCACGTCGCCGAAGGTCTTGACCTTGTCCCAGTAGAACCACGCGCGCCAGAAGCGGCCGACGCCCTCGTAATGCTTCATCGTCGCGTCGTCCACATAGGGGGCCGCGTCCTTCATGTGCTTGAGGTAATAGTTGACGTTGTAGAGCGGACGCCAGTTGCCCCGCGCCCAGTTGTTGGCCTGCTGGGCGCTGTAACCGCCCGTCTTGAGGAATCCTTCGGTCTGGGTCGTGACGCAGATGTCGCTGTACTGGTCGCCGCGCGTGAGCGTCGCGGCCGAGGGCAGGTGGCTTTCGAGAAAGCCGATCGCATAGGTTTCCAGCGCCGTTTCCGAATTGAAAAAGGTGTCGGTGGTCGTCGAATAGACGGGGTCTTCGTCGAAGAAGCTCTGGCACGAGGCCAGGAGGGACAATCCGGCGATTATCGCTATCTTGTTCAGTATGGGTTTCATGGGATTGCGTGTTAGAAGTTGATGTTCAGTCCGATGGTTACGCTTCGGGTCATCGGGTATCCGTAGCCCTGGCCGTCGGTGCCGGTCTTCGATGCGAAGTCGGCGTCGCCCGCCGTGATCATTTCGGGGTCGTAGTTCTTGGCGTACTTCTTCAGCGGCGACCAGAAGAACAGGTTTTCGCCCGAGACGTAGATGCGCAGTTTCTCGATGTGGGCCTTGCGGGTGATCTGCTGGGGCAGGGTGTAGCCCAGCGAGATGTTTTTCAGGCGGCAGTAGCGCGCTTTCTGCAGGTAGCGGTCGTTGGCGGCGCGCAGCGTGCCGCGTCCGCTGACGGCCAGCGAGCCGCGCAGTCGGGGCCAGTATGCGTTGGGGTTGTCCTCCGACCAGCGGTCGGCGTTCTGCCACGGCAGGCTGTATCCGTAGGGGCGGTCGTATTGTCCCCAGAAGAGCCCCGACTCGCCGGCGGGATACCAGTCGCGTTTGCCGACGCCCTGGAAGAAGACCGCGAAGTCGATGCCGTTCCAGTTTGCGCTGAAGTTGATGCCGTAGTGATAGCGCGGCGAGGAGTTGCCGATCTTGCGCAGGTCGCCGTGGTCGTCGAGGCGGTTGCTGCCGTTGTCCACGACGCCGCTCTCGTCCAGGTCGGCGAATTTCAGGTCGCCGGCGTTCCACGACTTGTTGTCGCCGCTCCAGAAGGTCTTCTCCTGTGCCTTGAGACCCCACTCCTGCGCCTCCTCGTCGGTGGCGAAAAGCCCTACGACGTGGTAACCCCAGATCTCACCCAGCTCCATGCCTTCGTAGTAGGCGTTGGCGTAGAGCGTGGGCAGGGTGTTCGACTTGCTGGTGTATTTGGTGATGATCGACTTGCTGTCCCAGAGCGAGAGGCGCACGCTGTAGTTGAAGGGTTTGTTCGCCACACGGAAACTGTCGGTCCAGCCCAGCGAAACCTCGAAACCGCGGGTGCGCATGTCGGCGTTGTTGCCGTAGGGCGCCGAATAGCCCGTCACGGCCGGCAGCTCGGCTCCGGTGACGAACATGTCGGTCGTCTCCTTCTGGTAGATGTCGCCCACGAAGCTCAGGCGGTTGTTCAGCAGGTTGACGTCCAGTCCGAGGTTGATCGTCGAGGAGGTCTCCCACGTGAGGTTTGCCGGCAGCACGGACGAGGGCGCCGAGGTGTAGGTGCGCTGGCTGCCGTCGACGATCACGCCGGCCTTGTTGAAGTCCAACAGCTCCATGTACTTGTAGGGCGAGACGTTGCCGTTGCCGGCCTTGCCGATCGAGAAACGCCATTTGATGTTGTTGATCCAGGAGATGTCCTTCATAAAGTTCTCCTCCGACATCCGCCAGCCCACGGAGGCCGACGGGAAGAAGCCCCAGCGTTCGTTGCTCGGGAATTTCGAGCTGCCGTCGTAGCGGCCGCTCAATTCCGCGAGGTATTTGCCCTTGTAGGCGTAGCTGGCGCGGTAGAAGATGCCGACGAACCCCCAGTCGTAGCTGTTGGCGTCCTCCAGGACGTAGTCGATGCCGTTCATCAGCGAGTAGTTGGGTTTGCCGTCGACGATGAATCCGTCGCGGCCCATGCGGGTGTTGCGCGCCCGCTTGTGTTCGATGTTCCATCCGGCCATGACGTTCAGCGAGTGGTCTTCGGGCAGCCGCGGGGTGAACGAGAGGTTGGCGTTGCCGCTGTGGTACTCGATCTGCGTCTCGGTGGTGCGCATCGAGCTGCTCGCCGGATAGGAGATCTGGATACCCGGACCGTTGGAGTAGGTGACCTGCGAGATCACGTCGTTCTGGCGCGAGTGGTTGAACAGGTAGGAGTAGTCGGCTTTGGCCACCAGCACGTCCTTGATCAGGTCGATGGTCACGACGGTCGTGTTCTTCATGTCGAACTTGAGGTTGTCGCGGTAGGAGTTGCCCTCGGCCATGTTGGCGTAACCCGTGTAGACGGCCGCCGCGGTCCACGTCCCGTCGGGGTTGGTGACGCGGGTGATCGGGAATCCCTGGTGTTCGAGGTTGCGGCGCACCAGCAGGTTCTGCGCATAGGTCGTCGGCTGGTGGTAGCTGCGGCGCACGAAGTCGGTGTTGTTCTCCACGGTCAGCCATTTGGTGATGTTGACCGTACCTTTGGCCCGGGCGTTCAGCTGGCGGAATTTCTCGTCGCCGACGCGGTAGATGCCGTCCTGCTCGTAATAGCGGGCCGAAGCGATGAAACTGGAGGTTTTGCCGCCGCCCGAAATCCGGATGTTGTGCTGGTGGGCCGTGGTCGATTTCTTGTAGAAGAGGTCGTACCAGTCGGTGTTGCGTCCGTAATACTGGTATTTGCCGCTGGCGTCGAGTTCCCATTCCAGATAGCTCCGGTCGGGGTCGTTCATGCGTTTTTTGTACTCGTCCTCCCAGCTCTGCGTCCAGGGGAAGAAGTTGTTGATGCCCGTCGGCAGATGGTGCGAGTAGCCCACGTAGGCGGTCATGTAGTTGTCGTACCAGGTCTGGCTGTCGGTCTCGTATTTCGGGCGTACGGTCTCGCTGATGATCGAAACGCTGCCGCTGTAATCGACCGAAATCTTATCCTTGCGGGCGCTTTTCGTCGTCACCAGCACCACGCCGAACGCACCCCGGGCGCCGTATACGGCCGTCGAGGAGGCGTCCTTGAGCACCGAGATGCTCTCCACGTCCTCGGGATTCATCGCCGTCAGGTCGCCCTCCACGCCGTCGATCAGGCAGAGCGCCGATCCGCCTGCGCCGATCGACTGCGTGTTCGCACGGATGTTGATCGACGCCGAACGGCTCGGCTTGCCGTCGGCCATCGTGATGTTCAAGCCCGGAATCTGGCCCTGGATCGACCGGAGCAGATAGGCGTTGGGGCGGTTTTCGAGCACCTCGCCCGAAATGTTCTCCACGGCCCCGACGATGTTGCGCCGCCGCTGGGTTCCGTATCCCACGACGACGACCTCGTCCATCAGGTTCTGGTCCTCGGTCAGGACGACCTCCAGTTTGGTGCGGGTTCCGACCTTGACGCGCTGGCTCTTGTAGCCCAGATAGGAGACGGCCAGCATGTCGTCGGGTTTTGCCTGAAGCGTAAAGGCTCCCTGCGCATCGGTCGAAGTGCCCTGCGTGGTGCCTTCGATGAGGATGGTGACGCCTGTGAGCGGCTCACCCTGTTGGGATTTCACGGTTCCGGACACGGCCTTGCTTTGGGCGAGGACCTGTCCCGTCGCCAGCATCAGGAGGATGAAAATTCCCCCCCCCGAGATTTTCCGGCGGATTGCGGATCGGTAGTTAAAAAGATTCATATACGAGGTTCTTTGAAGTGTTTGGGTCAGAGTTCGGTGTGTTTCGGGGCGCGGGTCGTCGTCCGGACGATGCAGTCGCGCAGCCGGGTCAGCTGTTCGGGCGTGGCGGTCAGCCATCTGTGCCGTCCGTCGGGACCGGGGCTGAAATTCGTGAATCCTTTGTCGTCGACGGCGACGGTTCCCGGCTCGCTTTCGGTGAAGTATTCGGGATGGAGCAGGTAAACCACCGACAGCAGGTCCCACGACGCGCGGTCATAGGGCATCTTGTGGTAATTCTTGTAGCCCTCGACGACGGGATGGAGTTTCGCCCAGCCGAAATCGTTCTCGATGACCGCACCGGGATACATGACCTGCTTTCCCAGCTCGAAGGGGTTCTGCACGATCGGCGTGTCCCATTCGGCGAAGAGTTTCCGCATGGCGGGGATGTCGTTGACGACGTTGAACTCCGCGCGCTGCTTCTCGCCGTAGCTGCCCGCCATGATCGAGAGCGTCTTCACCTTGCGGGCCACCAGTTCGCGGCCCGTGAGGGGCGAGATGTCGTCGGCCGGGCTGTCGAGGAGTTTTGCCAGTTCGGTCGCGAATCCTAAAGAAAGTACGGTTACCGAGCGGTCGGGCTGCGCGGCCAGCGTGCGGCGGTAGAGCGTGACGGGGTCCTCGATCTGCTCCGGGGTCTTGCTCCGGGCGAAGGCCGGGGAGCCGTCTTCGCGGGTCATCGCGCACACCGCCGCCGTGTAGTCGGGAGCGTGGTCGTTGAGCACCGGGGTCGGCGACTGCGCCAGCGGAATGTCGGGGTAGCCGTACCACGTGTTGAGGATGTCGATGTAGTCGGTGGCCGTCGGGCTGAGTTTGTGGTTGCCGATGGCGAGCAGGTCTACGCGTCCGTCGTCCATCGCCTTGTAGATCAGGTCGAAGGCCAGTGCGTCGTCGATGTCGTTTCCCATGTCGGTCTCGACGATCAGCCGGATCGGTTCCGGCGTCGGCGCTGCGGACCGGGAGCCGCAGCCCGTGCCCGCGAGCAGCAGGGCGGCCGCTGCGGGGAGCAGTGAGGTTTTCATTTCGGATTCGGGTTTTTAGTTGCCGCCGGAGGCGATGATCGAAGCCAGTCCGGCGATGAAGAAGAGGAACATCACGGCCAGCAGCGTGTTGGTTTTGCGGTCGGCGCCCTTGAACTCCTTCCAGATGAAGACGCCCCACACGGCGGCGATCATCGGCGCGCCCTGTCCGAGCGCGTAGGAGATGGCGGCCCCGGCCTTGCCGGCGGCGATGTAGCTGAAGGCCGTTCCGAGACACCAGACGGCGCCGCCCAGCATGCCCACGAGGTGCGTGGGCAGCGAGCCGCGGAAGTACTCGCGGTAGCTGACGGGCGCTCCGACGAAGGGACGGCGCATGGCGTAGGTGTTGAAGGCGAAGTTGCTCAGCAGCACGCCGACCGAGAAGACGAAGATCGCCGAATAGGGCGTCAGCATGCCGGGCGTCGGGGCCGCGAAGTTGTCGAGGTCCATCGCCGCCGCGACGAACCGGTAGAAGAACGACATCAGCACGCCCGCCACGACGGCCAGTATGATGCCTTTGCGGTTCTGGGCCGCCGAGTCGCCGCTCTTGCGCATGCGCCCCGAGGCGATGCCGTTGCAGATAATTGCGACAACGATGAGCGCAACGCCCAGGAAGAGGATGGCGGGGTCGCCTTTCGGCGCTCCGACGTAGTTGACGATGACGCCCAGCACCAGCGCGAGTCCCACGCCCAGCGGGAAGGCCACCGAAAGCCCGGCCAGCGATACCGAGGCCGAGAGCAGGATGTTCGAGGCGTTGAAGATCACGCCGCCCAGCACGACGCTGCCGATGCCTCCCCATTCGGCCTGCGCGAGGTCTTCGAGGAAGGGACGGCCCTCGGTCCCGATGCTTCCCATCGTGAAGCCCAGGAGAATGGCGAAGAGCACCATGCCGATCACGTAGTCCCAGTAGAAAAGCTCGTAACGCCAGGTCTTGCCGGCGAGTTTCTGGGTGTTTCCCCACGAGCCCCAGCAGAGCATCGTGATGAAGCAGAAGATGACTGCCAAAGAGTAGCTGTTAACAACGAACATAGTATTTGAGTTTTAAGGTTTTCGTTCGGTTCAGGCGAGGGTCTCCAGCTCCCCGCGCCACGGTATCGAGGCCTGTGCGCCCATGCGGGTTACCGAGACCGAGGCGCTGTGTGCGGCGAACCGCACGGCGTCGGCCAGACTGCGCCGACATAATCCTTGTTTTTGGCGGTACCAATGACAGTTGGGCAGGTGCTCGCCGGCGGCTGGCGTGTCTACGGGCGTGACCGTTCGCGCCGGGATCAGCAGCTCCTCCGCGGGGGTCCGGATCAGCGCGCCTTCGCTGCCCAGCGTGACGATGACGTTGCCGACGCCTTTCGCCAGCAGCGCCCCGGCCGCTTTCGAGGCGTCCTGCACGGTGTGCACGGGGATTCCCGTCAGCGTTTCGCTTTCCGTGCGGTTGGGGGTGATCAGGTAGACCTTGCGCAGCAGTTCGTCGACGAGCGGCATGGCCGGGGCCGGGTTGAGCACTACGCGGGTTCCTGCCGCATATGCCTTTTCGATGGCGCAGGCCACCGTTTCCATCGGGATTTCGAGCTGTACGAGCAGGTATTCGGCTCCGGCGATGCGGTCCGCCACGGCGTCGATCGCCTCGCACGTGAGGCTGTGGTTGGCACCGGGAGCCACGGCGATGCAGTTCTCGCCGTCCTGCGAGACGAAGATCAGCGCCGTACCGGTCGGGGTGTCCTTGGCCGTGAAGAGGGCCTCGGTGTTGATGCCGTCGGCGGCGAACTGCTGCCGGAGGGCTGCGGCGCCGGCGTCGTCGCCCAGACACGAGACGAAGGCCACGTCGCCGCCCAGGCGCGCGGCCGCGACGGCCTGGTTGGCCCCTTTGCCGCCGTTGGACTGCATGAAGCGCGCCTCGCCGACGGTCTCGCCCGGGCGGGGCAGATGTTTGACGCAGGCAATCATGTCGATGTTGGTACTGCCTATTACCAGAATCTTGTTCATGTTCGGTTATCGTTGGTTAATTTCTGTCGTTTTTTCGCCCTGCGGGGTCCGGATGCGGCTCAACCCCGCGGAGATGCGGTTTTTCGGTTTTCAGGTCGTCCGCCGATTGTCCCCGATGCCGTTTCTTGCCGTTTTGCGCCCGTTGTTTTCATAGGGTGTCTTTGCAGAATACGGTTCTTATGGGGGCTGTGGCAGATGTTCGGTTTTCGGATGCTATCTTTTTAGCCCTGTTTGCGCTTATCGTTTGCGCAAATATAATTACTTTTTGGAAACCTCCAAAATTATTTTACCGTTTTTCTTTTCTTTTTCGATATTTTTCATATATTTGTCATGGGTGAACTGAAAATAAAGCAATGAAAAAAGAAACTCTCGTTAGCATCGCCGAACGTTCCGGATGTTCGATTTCCACTGTTTCGCGCGTTTTGAGCGGCAATGCGGCCAAATACCGCATCAGTCAGCGTACCGTGGCGCGCGTGACAGAGGAGGTCAAACGCTGCAACTATACGCCCAGCCTGCTGGCAAAGGGTTTACGCACAAATCGTACCGATACGATCGGGCTGCTGATTCCGAACATCGAGAATTCGTTTTTCGCCGGCGTTGCGGGCGTGGTGATCCGCGAGTCGCGCAATTATAATTATAAGGTGGTGGTGGTCGACACGCAGGAGGACGAGCGCAACGAGCAGGACGGACTGTCGGCGCTGCTGGCGCGGCGGGTGGACGGCATCGTCGCCGCGCCGTGCGGCAGCAATTCGGAGCTGTTCGCCAGTGTGCAGGAGGGCGGCATGCCGCTGGTGCTGATCGACCGCTATCTGCCCGACGCCGGGATGCTCTCCTATGTCACGACGGACAATTACCGCGGTGCGGTGATGGCGACCGAGTACCTGCTCGAAAACGGACACCGCCGCATCGCCTGCATCCAGGGCACGCCCCATTCGATGCCTGTGCGGGACCGCGTGCGCGGATTCGGCGATACGCTGCGTGCACACGGGCTGGGCGATCGGATCGTGGTGACGGGCGAGGATTTTTCCGTACAAAACGGTTATCTGGAGACCAAACTGGCGCTGGCCCAGGCCGAGCGGCCTACGGCGATCTTCGCCTTGAGCAACCTGATTCTGCTCGGGGTGGTGAAGGCGGTCCACGAGTCGGGCCTGCGGATTCCCGACGACATTTCGGTCGTTTCGTTCGACGACAACATGCTTTTCAACTACCTCGATCCGGCGATCACCTGCATCGGCCAGCCGACGGACGAGATCGGCACGCTGGCCGTGAAGCTGCTCATCCGCGCCGTCCGCGAGCCCGGCGCGGCGCCTTCGCACCTGCACCTGCCGCCGTCGCTGATCATCCGCCGCTCGGTGCGCAACCTGCTGTTATAGAAAATAAAAACGAGAACCGGTATGGTTCGGTATTTGTAGGTAACGGAATATGCAGAAAAGAGTAAATGTCTTGTTTATAAGTATTTAATTCTCTTTTCCGCATGTGCCCGAAGCAATAAAATAGCAGAATCGGGCAGGTTTGACGGTGAGTTTTGTTACTTATCCGTTACCTGCCCGAAATGCTTTTGTTTGCATTAAGGCGTTTGTTTTCAGTTTGTTGCATCGGATTTCCGCATAACAAATAACTTGACTTAACGTTTAACCCATCCACAAAGTTCAAGTTATTATGCAACGCAGCACTTTCAAAGTCCTTTTCTATGTAAAAAGGCAGTCGGAAAAACACGGTCAGGTTCCCGTTATGGGCCGTATCACCATCAATGGCACGATGTCGCAGTTCAGCTGCAAACTCACCGTTCGCTCCAGCCTTTGGGATGCCAAGGCGAACAAGGCTTCCGGTAAGAGCCTCGAATCGCAGCGTCTCAATGAAAAACTGGAAAATATCAAAACCAATATCGGCAAGCAGTACCAACGCCTCTGCGACCGTGATTCGTATGTTACGGCCGAAAAGGTCCGCAACGCCGTCCTCGGTATGGGCGACGACTGCCGCCTGCTGTTGCAGACCTTCGACGAATACCTTGCAGGGTTCCTCAAACGTGTGGGCAAAGACCGCGCCTATTCGAGCTATGACAATTACCGCAAACGCCGTAACCGGCTTGCCTCTTTCCTCGAATACGAATACCGTGTAAAAGATATTCCTTTCAAAGAGCTGAAGCGGGATTTCATCGAAAAGTTTGTAGTCTACCTCTCCTCGGTACAAGGGATGCGTTCCGGGACGATCCATTCGACTATCAAGAAACTGAAGCTGATGACCTACACGGCGTATAAGAACGGCTGGATTCCCACCGATCCTTTCGCAGGTTTCTACGTCAGGCCGGAGTACTCGGAACGTCGCTACCTCTCGGCTTCGGAATTGCAGGCTGTCATGGATGTCAGGCTCCCCAACTATCGGACAGGCATCAACCGGGATGCCTTCGTCTTCTGCGCCTTCACGGGCCTGAGCCATGCGGACGTAGTGAAACTCACCCACGCGGACATCCATACGGACGATAACGGAGAGCGCTGGATTATCGACAGGCGCCAGAA
>OHAS01002043.1_pt1 | contig 15203 bp, 20 predicted proteins | sample 1577131 | NCBI WGS metagenome assembly OHAS01 (sample SAMEA3541566, study PRJEB24748) | human gut metagenome | biome: human gut; feature: human-associated habitat; material: faeces | place: China | collected 2012 | reverse complement strand
TACCTCTGATAAAATTGAGAAAGTTTGCTGTAAATTACTTGTATTAAAAATCCATACACCAACCAAGCGCTTGGCGTAAGCATTAATATTATAAATAATTTTGGAGATGCTTTTATGAAAATAACATCTAAAAGCATATGTGAAAAATTAGGATTTGATGTGTTGATTTATGAACCCGAATGTCCGGGCTATGAAGATGACTCAAAACTCTCCCATTTTCAATACTTTTATTAGACGAATCACTTTTTTAGTGATTATCTGACAGAAAAGCAAAAAGATACTAAAACCGCTCCGTAAAAAGGGCGGTTTTGTTATTTTAACTTGCTTTCAACTTGTTTTTAATACTTAAAAAGAATTAAAACAGTTTGCTTTCAGAATTTAGCACTTCTAATAAAGATAGGTAGTTGAGTTGAAAAGAAAATATCTGTAATAATTGCCGATTGTCCCTGATGTAAAAATTGTATTGAGCAAGCAGATAAGAACCTCATTTAGCTTGAAATTATTTAACAAGCTGACTAACATTTTTGAAATTTAAAGCAGTTTTAGGCGGTGTTTTGCGATAAATATAAAAAGAAAAACCGCACCCAAACACCTAAAAAACGGCTTGGTTATGCGGTTTTTGCTTTGGAGCTGGTGAACAGACTTGAACTGTCGACCTACTGATTACGAACTTTTAATAAAAGATGTAAAAAATTCAGAGTTTATGCGGTATTATATACCAAATTGCATATTACCTGCATATCATCACTTTGCAAGTTTATTTTTAGCATTTGTAATTGCTGAAATATATGCGTTAAAATCAATCACCTTATCTGTTTTATGTATTTGATTTGTTTGCACTAAATGCGTATAAATATTCAATGTTGTTTCAGGTTTTGCATGACCAAGCTGTTGCTGAACATAAAGCAGATCCTGTCCGCAAAAGAAAAGATTTGTGGCAAATGTGTGTCTGAGATAATGTGCTGTAAACTTCTCAATTACGAACGGAGTGCCGTGAGGGTCAAACTTGCTTTTTGGTCTATTTTTATAATCAGAAAAATCTCCGTATCTAAAATTTAATTCGCACAAATAGCTTTCCCACAATCTGCGCCAAGCTGTGTCAGAGAACAGTTTGCCGCTTGCCGTAAGCGAAACATAGTCTTGCCCGCTATGTGTTTTTTGATTTTTCAGAAAATCGACGAGTATTGTTGGAATATTCACAGTACGAATACTGTTTTTTGACTTACCGCCTTGGAGAATATGAGGCTTACCTTTCATTACAAGTTTTTGATGCACATTGATTGTAGCTCTTTCAAGGTCGATATCCCGCCACTGTAACGCAAGACATTCGCTAAGCCTTAGTCCTGAAAGCATCATAAGCATAGCGGGAAGCTGTGCCCTGTGCGGTGTGTCTATTATCCAGCGCTGTTCGTCCTCTGTCAGCGCACGGCGCTCTTTTTTCGGTGCGTCTTTTGGTATTTGCACATATGATACGGGGTTGTAATCAAGTATTCTGTTTTCTATTGCAAAGTCAAACACTTGTCGTGCGGTAAGGCGGAAATCACGCAAGGTCTTTTTTGAGGTAGGCTTGCCGGTATGCGGATTTTTAACAGCATACGAATTTATGATTGTTTGAAAATCTGATTTAACGAGCTTTCGTATAGAAATGTCATTGAGTATTGCAAAAGGCTTTAGGTTTGTGCTGTAACTTTTATATTGCTGTTCTCTCAGTAGTGGTTTTTTATATTGTAACCACCGCTCGCAAAGTTCACCAAATGGCATATTTTCGTTTAGTACATCTATGCCTTTGCCGATTCTTAGCTTTAATTCGGCGGCTTTCCTTTTTACCTCAGCTTGAGTTTTACCGCATATGCACCTATATTTTTTTCTGCCTTCGTCATCCGTGCCTAAGTACACACTTGTTTGGTATCTGCCGTCTTTACGCTTTTTCATTTTATAACACTCCTTTTGTATTAAAAAAAGGGTGCAAAAATCCCCTGTGTTATTTATCTGCAAAACTTGCAAAACACAAGGGAGTATGGTACAATTATATTGCGTTTAACTGCACCGTTGCACCCTGCGTGTAATGGTTTCCGCTCTATCCTGCGCCAACAGGGTAGGGCGGATTTTTTTATTCTAATAAATGTTACTGTAAAATCCTACGGCTTTGCATAAAAATTATAGTATCTTATTAAGGTCAATATCAAAGCCCATACTTTTTAGTTCTTTGGCAATCATAAATTCGTTTGCACTATCAGAATAAACAATGCCGTCTAAATCACCTGGTAATTCAATAGAGTTATCGGACTTAATCAAAATAGTGTTATTTCTTCCGAGAAGTCCCATAAAGTAACCCGCTTCAAATACTACATTCTGTCTTCCTCTTGTTTTTGTTTCGTTTTCTGATACAGCTTTACCAATATCATCAGGAGTAAAAAGGATAATAGCCGCTTTAGCTTCACTACCGTAATTCTCAATTTTTTCGATAATCGTACGGCTTGAATTTGTTTGCTCGTGTAGAATTATTGGTTTAACGCCCAATTTGTTTAGAAAATGAGCTACTTTATATTTGAGTTCGCTATCGTGGCCATGAACAATGAACACTTTATTATTGTCTATATGAATATTAGTTTTTTGCGCATTATCATTATCTTCATTAAGGTCATCAAGCAGCTCTCTAAATACTGGTATTGTAGCTTTTAAGCCGTTAGAACAGCAAATTCTTTGCTGTTCGTCATCAAATAAAGCGGATTGAAATCGTGTTTTTTTAAAATTCTTAACTTCAATACTGTTTTCACCAAACTTATTAGTCAAAAACCTAAGTGCACTTGAGTACCAACTTTTAAACTCTGGCAAATCAGCCGTTACCTCGTTATTTAATAACTCATTTGCGGTTTTTATTAGCATATTTAATTTATCGCAACTATTCATACTAACACCTCTATGTAAAAAATATTGTAGCAAAGTCCTGCTTTTTGGACAGTCGAATTTTTCTTGCAAATAGCGCTTGAATAATCAGAACAAATGTTCTATAATGAATGTGTAAAGAAAAATAAAAAGCTTTGGGGTGATTCTATATGGATTATAAAAAATACATAATCGAATTAATAAAGAAAATCGACGATGAAAAAACTTTAAAGAAAATTTACAAAATCATTAATAGAATATTCGTGAGAGGTGGCTAATCGCCTCTCTTTTTATTTGTTTTTGTCAAAAACATCTTTAAGAAAATTTTTAAATACCATCTTATCCTCGTGGTTTAGCTTTAGATAAACTTCAATAATCTTTTTGTCAAGTTCATCAAGATTATATTCTTCCGATAGCTCATCAAGTATGTAGTCTTCATCATCCGAGAACATATCTCCTACACCTTCAGTAAGCCACATAAAGTTTACATGGTATTCTTTGCAAACTTGTTTGATAAATAATTCTTTAGGCTCAACAAGTTCCCTCTCAATATTATTTATAACACCTCTTGAAACTCCAACACGCTCTCCAAACTCGGTTTGTGAGAGCTTTTTCACTTTTCGCAAAGTTTTAAAACGCTCGCTTATGCTCATTTTATGTTTCACCTCGCTTGTAGAATTTTATCTGATGAATTTATTATATATGTTATTTAATGATTTGTCAATGCAAAAAATAAAAAAATATTTTCAAAAAATGCATTGACAAATCCAAAAGCAAAGTTTATAATGATATTACAATGCAGATAGGAGGTGACATAATGATTTACACGGACAAAACTATCAAAAGAGAAACAGAGCGACAGGATGTTAAATGCTTGTATGAGGAACTCTTGAAAAACGCAACAACAGAGCAGAAGGAAAAAGCTTATATAGCAGCAACAGCGTTCTTGCTCGGTGCACAGCAGAAAACAGCATAGGAAAGGAATTGAGTTTATGTCTGAAATCAGAAAAACACATCAGGACGAGGTTTTTAATGTATACGGTGCACTTGATAATCTTAACAAGCGAATGAAATCTGTTGAAGCCAAAGTACCTGATTATACAGCAGATATGCTTGAAGTGTATAGAAACCTTGGAAGTCTAACGAAAAGAATAGTAGAACTTGAAAAAGTTCTTGCCGAACAGCAGAAAACAACGTGATAACCAATCCATTTATGAGGAGATGAAAGAGTGAAAAAAATCCTGCTATTTGTAGTATTTGTTCTTAACGCAAACATTTTGCTTCTGCTGATTATAGCAATGCTAATTAAAGCAGGAGTTATTCATTAAGAAAGAAATATTTTTGAAAGCAAAATCAGAATGGTCGTTAACAGAATAACTACGATGAGTGGTAATGAGTATTTTATAATTCCTAATATTAAAACTCGTAGATTTCTTGTTCGATATGTGTACATCTTTTTATCTAATGGTCTTAAAGGTATCCCCAAGGAAGAGCAACACTCGTCATATTCTTTGTCCACTAATTTTGAAATGCTTTGAAAATTAATTTTATTTAATGGAAGAGAAAAAACATAGTTAAGTTTTCCACCCACAATTAATTTATTATCGTTAATAATATGTTTGCACTTGTCAACTGCTTGTTTGACATCAGGAGTTATCTCTTTTTTATAAAGATGATTTTCGAGTATGTCAAATATTGGGAATATAACTTTTTCGTATCGTTCTTTGAGGTAAGTTTTGTTATGTTCCTTCTTAAACAACAGCCAAGTTAAAATTAAGGTGCTTACTGTTGACAATAGTGACAGCACAAGAGTTAACCACTGAAATATATCTTCCATTCATTACACCTCCTCTCATTATCGTATATTGAAATTATATCACATTGTCTGGAGGTTGCAATAATTGTAGAATTAAATTTATTTAAGGAGGAAACAAAATGTTAAATAACAAAGGACAGATTGTCATTTTTGCAGACAAAGCCACATCAGGCTCAAATGTAGTATCTGCGTGTGTATCAGATGAAACCGCAAAGGCTCTTAACGAACTTTGCGAGAAGTCAGGAAAGAAGATGTCGAGCCTTGTTCGCACTCTGATTGAGGACGCTATCAGCTTAGTTACGATTGTGGGGGAGTAATATGAAATCGACAAAAAAGGTAATAACCGACTGGGAAAATGTACCTCTTTATATGGATTTACCGTATGTATCAATGCTATTTGGCTTCTCGGTTGATTGTTTAAAGAAAAAAGCACAGTCGGGCATTTTGCCGGCAAAAAAAATGTACGGTGAATGGCGTATCTCAAAAGAAGACGCAAAAAAATATTATGATTCACTATAAGGAGGCATAACCAATGGCACTTAGACACATTAAAACAAAACGCAGTCTTAAGGATGAGAACAAGCACTTACATAGCTTAGTCAGACACTTGCAGATTGAGCTTGAGAACGCAAGACTTGACATTTGCATTAAGAATGACGCAATCCGCGGTTACAAAAACGAAAACACAAGGCTTAGACAACGCATTAACAGTATGTATGCGTATGATGTTTTTGGAGAGGAGGTGTGACCGATGAACCGATTAATACAAAACGGATTCAACGAACAGTACAGAATCATTGATGTCAACAACAATCAGATTAGAATTGAGGATATTCCTGATAACCTTGTAGGCTTGGTGCATAAGCTTAATGACTATGAGGCAACTGGCTACAATCCCGATTTTATCGACACTATTCCACACATTCTTATGGATATGGCAGAACTGCTCGAAAATCCCACAGCCGAGAACATCAAGACTTGCAAGTCTAAGATTAACTACATTTTAAGTGCAAAAGAAGAAAACCGCTGACAGCACGGCAATGCTTTCAACGGTTCAAGGTAAATGATATAAAATTCATCAGTATTATTATATCCTTTACCGCAATAAAAATCAAGAGGTAATAATAATGAATGATATTTCGATTGCAACAAAAAAAATCAAGCTGTGCAATGAAAAAAATTTTAAAAGCCGTAAATCCAAAGCGATACTCGAACCAGTGAAGAAAATGCTCTGCGAATTTTCAGAGCAGAACGAGGAATTTGCGAGAGCAGTAACGGCTGTAGAAAGCCTTGAAAAGCTGATTGACGAAGTGGGAAAGAAGCTCCCCGCTGCAGTTTCCGACCTTGATGTGTATCAGCAGATTGTCGGTAAGATTTTCCCCGGAGCAAAGGTTACTTTCGCAATGCAGATACATATGTCCGAGTATGAGCTTGAAGAGCCTGATGTAGCAGAGCAGAAAACGGATCCGGTTACTCTTGACCTCGGCAATCTTATAGATTGGTAGGTGTCGGTATGATTAAAAATCCCGAATATCTGCTCGAGAATATTCCTGATATTACAGATGAACACGAAAAGCAGATCGCAATGTACTTTCCGCAGTATGCTTTCTACGAAAATAAAAGCAAAACAACCTGCGACTATTTCTGCACAAGCTGTCAAAGTTGGCATATCGGCGAACAGCTCCGACTTTGTCATAATCAGAAATTTGTGTGCGGTCATTGCAAAGAAAGCGTAGAAGCAAAAGCGCTGCATTACGGCAGAAAAAGTCTTGAAAGAAGTCGCAAGTTTGGTTTTTGCTTTGCCGTTGACGGCAGGCTGTACATCAGATTTGTAACGGCATTTCAGTTATTTTCCGATGATTTGTACAATGAAAATCCTATTGAAATGTTACCGGAATACACTTTTACGAATGAATACTTATATGTGTATGAACAGCACGCAATGCAAAGATTTGCATGTAACTGGTACGGCAAATCATTTTATCCGATGAAAACAGACGGAATTATTCCTTCTGCTTCACAGGGCTTAGCGTGGTATTGGGGTCCGTCAGAAAAAACCTTGTACTCAGGGTGGGATTCAACCGTACTTTTAAATCTTGATGTAATAGCTGATACGGATCTTAGATATTCGTGTGCGGATGAGCTTTCAGATAGGTACACAGTTCACGAAATGTTAAAGTGGCTTAACTTATATGTCCGACACAACAATGCAGAGTATTTGATTAAAGGCGGATTTGATAGGATTGCAGACCTATTGATGAACGGTCAGCTAAAGCTAAACAAAATCCATTGGAAAGAAAACAATCTGCTTAAAATGCTTGGGTGTCGCAAGACGGATATACACAGCTTTGCCGAATATGACACAAACGAAATTGAGCTTTACCGCAACATTATTAAAGAAGAACCGAACATTCAGAACGCAAGCGGTTTTGTAAGCAGTCTGTCAAAGCTTGGAACTTTTGCCGTTAATGAAATTCACGATGTCGGTGTTAAATACAGACAGATTTTGAAGTACGGCAAGAATCATCAGAGAGTAATGCTGTGGAGGGATTATCTCGACAACTGCAAAAGACTTCCCGAGGGAATTGAAGAGCTGATGCCTGCTCATCTTGAACAGGCTCACGACAGAGCCGTTGAAAAGGTTGCTTATTACACAAATAAGGCTGAAGCGGAAATGATAGCTAAGAGGGCAAGAGCTCTTAAACCTCTGTTAATGGACACGCAAAATCTTGTAATGCTTGCACCTACAACAGGCGAAGAAATTATTTCAGAGGGCAAAATTCTTAAGCATTGTGTCGGCGGATATGTAAACCGTCACGCAAGAGGCGACACAATAATCCTGTTTATTCGGCATAAAGCGTCACCGTCAATTCCTTACTTCACGATTGAGGTAAATCCCGAAAGCCTGACGATAGTGCAATGTCACGGCTACAAAAATGAACTAGAATCGAATCATAAAAAGCCACCCGAAATTGTTGAATTTGAACAGCAATATACTAAATTTTTGGAGGATATAAAAAATGTCAGAAATAACAGTAAGCGAACAGCATAAGCAGGCGATAGAACTTCATCAGAAAATTCTTGTAAGTGCAAACCTTGCTCAGCAAAACATATGGGATATGTGCAGCGGACTTAAAACAATGCGTGACAACAAGCTGTACAAGGAGCTTGGATATCAGAATTTTGAGGACTACTGCGAGAATGAAGTAGGTATGAAACGCAGAAATGTTTATAACTATATTTCTATTGTAGAAAAAATAAACACTGAAAATGTGCAATCGATTGCACAAATTGGAATGACAAAGCTATCACTTCTTGCCACTATCAGCGAACCCGAACAGGCTGAAATTGCTGAAAAGCTCGACCTTGAGAGCACAACGGTTAAGCAGTTAAAAGCCGAGATTGACAGCCTTAAAGCTGAAAAGCAGGAGGCGACCGACAAGAGCATTGACTATTGCAGACAGCTCAATAGCGCTAAGAAAGACGCAGACTATTACAAGCAGCAGGCGGACACTTCAAAAGAAAGCTATCGCAATATTGAAAATCAGCTTGCAGAGGAAAAGAACAAAAATTTCAAGCTGACGAATAAAGTTCAGGAGCTTGAAAGCCGTCCTATTGAGGTTGCCGTTGCAGAGCCGAGCGATAATGAGCGCAGACTGAACGAAACCATCAGAGCACTTGAGCGTGAGAACATCAAACGCAATGACGAACTCGAAGCAGAATATCGTGAGAACGAAAAAATCGTAAGAAAACAGCTTGAGGACGAAAAGCAAGAGGCTCTTCGCAGACAGAAAGAGGAGTATGAAGAAAGGCTGAAAAATGTTCAGACTGCCGACGGTACATCAGATGACAAGGATGTCTTTAAGGCTTATTTTTCAATCGCATATGACAGCTTTAATCGTATGCTTGAATTTGCAAAGCAGTCACAGGATAAGGAATTTTTCAAGGGCAAGGTTGAACATCTTATCAATGCACTTGCCGTACAGAACACAAATCTTTAAGGAGAAACGAAAATGAAACTTTATGAGCTTACTGAAACTTTTGCTAACCTGTTCGGTCAGTTTGAGAATATAAACGATTATGAGCCTGACACGAACGCAGACGGTCAGCCGATTGACGGCAACGGCGATATTATCGAAGATGTTGAGGCATACAAAGAAAAAATGCTTACAGCGTGGTTTGATACACTCGAGGGCATTGAGGGCGAATTTGACGAAAAAGTCGAAAGCATTGCAGTCTATTGCAAACAGCTTACGGCAGAGGCAAAAATGCTCAAAGCGGAAAAAGCCGCAATCACAAAGCGACAGTCGCAGAAAGAGCGAGAGGTAAAAAGCCTCGAAACATATTTATTCAATTCGATGAAAGCAATAGGCAGAAATAAGGTTGATATGCCAAAGGCGGTTGTAGCAATCCGAAACAACGCACCAAGCCTTGTTGTGGACGATGAAATTAAATTCGTGAATTGGGCACAAGAGAATAACGAAAACCTGCTCAAGTACGAAATGCCGTCAATCAAGAAGAATGATGTCAAAGCATTATGCAAAAAAGGCGAGGAAATTCCGTTTGTACATATGGAAAGCAAGCAGTCATTAAGTATTAAGTGAGGTGTTACAGATGATTGATTTTTCAGAGGTAACAAGAGCAAAGTCAAAGGCACGAATTGCCGTAACAGGTCCGTCAGGCAGCGGAAAAACATTGTCAAGTCTGTATCTTGCATACGGCATTACAGGCGACTGGTCAAAGGTTGCTTTGATTGATACAGAACACGAAAGAGGTCGCTTTTACGCAAACAGGACAGACCTTAATACAGGCAAATTTCTTTATGCCTCAATGACACCGCCATATACACCTGATAAATATATTGAATATGTGAAATCGGCGGCTGATATTGTCGGTTCTGACGGTGCAATTGTTGTTGACAGCTTTTCCCATTGTTGGGATAACGAGGGCGGTGTTCTTGATATAAAATCGCAGATTGCTCAACAGCGTGGCAAGAACGATTATACCGCTTGGGATGAAGCAGGTAAAATTCAGAACAACCTTGTAAATACAATTCTTTCGGTTGATTGCCACACAATTATTACAATGCGTGCCAAAATGGCTTATGCAATGGAAGTAAATGACAGAGGAAAAACCGTGCCTGTAAAAATCGGACTTGCCCCTGTTCAGAGGGAAAACACGGAATATGAATTTGATATGTGTTTTCAGCTTGACCGTACTCACAACGCAAGTCTTTCAAAAGACACAACATTTCTTGACAGCTGGACAGGCATAATTACACCTGAACTTGGTAAACAGCTTGGCGAATGGCTCTCAAAGGGTGTCGAACTTCCGAGATGTTCCGATTGCGGAGATGTAATTATGGCATACGGCAAACGCACCGTTAAACAAATTATTGACGGCACGACCAAAAACTACGGCAGACAGCTCTGTATGCAGTGTGTCGCTAAACTGATAAAGCAGAAGAAACAGGAAAAGCAGAGAGAGGGTGCCGGAAATGCAGCTTCGACCGTATCAGAATGACCTTGTTGAACAGGTAAGACAGGCTTGGCGAGAGGGGTACAAAGCACCTTGCATAGTCCTTGGCTGTGGCGGCGGAAAGTCTTGCATTGTCGCAGAAATCGCAAGACGAACAACTTGGAACGGTAAACGGGTGCTGTTCCTTGTTCACAGGAGAGAGCTTGTTGACCAAATATTCAAAACCTTTGTCCGCTGGGGTGTGCTTATGGATTTGTGTCAGATCGGTATGGTGCAGACCTTTACACGCAGGCTTAAAAAACTTCCTAAGCCTGCGTTAATCATTACTGACGAAAATCATCACAGCCTTGCACAAAGCTACAAGCGCATTTACGAATACTTTTCCGATGTTCCGAGGGTGGGAGTAACTGCCACCCCTATTCGCCTGAACGGTGACGGCTTGGGCGATGTCAACGATAAACTCATAGTCGGGGTGAGTACAAAATGGCTCATTGAGCATAACTGCCTTGCCCCGTATGATTACTATGCGCCGAGTGTTGCCGACCTTACAGGACTGCACACCAAAATGGGCGAATATGTCGCCTCCGAGATAGAAAAAGCAATGACTAAAAATACAGTTTTCGGAGATGTAATCAAGTATTACAAACAGCTTGCAGACGGTAAAAAAGCGGTTTGCTATTGTTCAACTGTCAAACACAGCATGGCAACCGCACAGGCTTTTTGTGAGGCAGGCATTCCGGCAAAACATATTGACGGAGCAACTCCAAAGGCACAGAGAGAACAGATTATAAACGAATTCCGCAGCGGCAAAATTACAATTCTCTGCAATGTTGATTTGATTTCAGAGGGCTTTGATGTGCCCGACTGCGAATGTACAATCTTGCTTAGACCTACCCACAGCCTGACTCTTTACATTCAGCAGTCAATGCGATGTATGCGATACAGACCGAACAAAAGAGCGGTAATCATTGACCATGTGGGCAACTATGCAAGACACGGAATGCCTGATGATGACAGGGTGTGGTCACTTGAAAAACGAGAGAAAAAGAGTGTTAAAAAACTTGAGGACGAGCAGGCAACAAAGGTCAAGCAATGCCCCGAATGCTTTTTTACATTCTCTGCACCACCACCGGGGCAGAAAGCCGTATGCCCTCGATGCGGATATGAATTTCCGACAGCAGAGCGAAAGGTTGATTTTGATACTGCCACAGAGCTTATAAAGGTTGAGGGCTTTAAGCTCGATTTCAGTTCACCATCTGATTGCGGCAGCTACAACGATTTACTTGTTTACGCAAAAACACACGGCTATAAGCCCGGCTGGGCGTATTATCAAGCACGAAAGAGAGGATTGATAGCTTGACAGAAGAACACGCTATACAGAATGAAATCCGCCTTGCAATTGCACCGTACTGCGATATTTTTCGTATCAATGTCGGACAGGGTTACACAAAGGACGGACGATATTTCAGCACAGGTGTACCACCGGGGTTTTCTGATTTATTCGGTGTCAGAAAATCAGACGGCAAGGCGGTATTCATTGAGGTTAAAACAGCAAAAAGCAGGGCAACCGAAAAGCAGCATAACTTTTTGCAGATGATGAAATTCAACGGTGCGGTAGCAGGGATATGCAGAAGTGCCGAGGACGCAATTAAATTAATTTTGGAGGAATAATTATGGGTTTTAAATCAAACTGGAGCGAGGCGGCACAGCCTAATTCAATTAAGCCTGAGGGCGATTATGAGTGTATCATTACTAAAGTTGAAGAAAGAGTTAATCAGAACGGCAAAGAAAATTTAAACATTTCAATGGTAATCCGAAACGATGTTGAGCAGGGTTACAAAAACGGATATATTTTTAACACCTTTTGGAAACGCAGAGAGCCGACAGAGGCAGACTTGCAGGTCAAGGGATACGGCTACGGTCAGATTATGGCTCTCGGCAAAGCGGCAGGACTGCCAGACGGTAAGGAATACGAAAGCCTTGAACAGTTCTGCGGTGAGCTTATCAACAAGCCAATTCGTGCGACTATAAAGCACGAAGAATACAACGGTAAAATGCAAGAGCGAGTAAGCTGGCTCAATCTGACTAAGTATCCGACAGTAAAGCATACTTTTAAGCAGTCGCAGAGTTCAACGACGCAGACCTATGCACAGCCACAGCAGAGTTATGCACCTGCACAGACAGCAAATCAGGGCTTTGAAGATATGCCGCTCGATGATGATTTACCGTTTTAATTCAGAAAATTTTTACGGAAATTGCACTAATTTATGCAACTTTTGAATTTTAAGTCGGTACATATGAAATCCATAAGGAGGTATAAAATATGGGATTTACAAATTTTAACGATAAATACAGTGCAATTCCGCAGGAATTAAAGACATACAAAAACTGGGTGTGCTGGCAGGCATACCCAGACCCGAAATCACACAGCGGCATTTCAAAGAAGCCGATAAATCCAAGAACGGGTGGCTTTGCAATGCCAAATAACTCGGATACTTGGTCGGATTTTGAAACCGCTGTCAGGCAGTCGGGCAAGTATTCGGGCATAGGCTTTATGTTCTCAAATTCGCCGTTTTTTGGTGTTGACCTTGACGATATGCCACAGGATATTGAGGACTACCAAAACGGCGGAGCTGACAACATAATCAGCGAGTTTGTAAACACCTTGCAAAGCTATGCTGAGTATTCTCAGAGCAAAACAGGCGTTCATATAATCTGCAAGGGAACTCTTCCCGAGGGCAGAAGAAAGGCAAAGAATGATTCGGGCGGTTTTGAAATGTACGAGAACGGCAGATTTTTTGTTGTAACGGGCGACTACTGCTCGGAATACGGATACATCAACGATTGTACCGAGAGTGTTAAGCCGTTGCACTCCAAATATCTCGGCAAGGCGGCAGAGCCTAAGCCGAAAAGCCGAAGCATAGAGGTTAATCTCAATACGGTTGACGATATAGTAAAAGCCGCCTGCAACGCAAAAAACGGCAATCTTTTCAGAGCCTTATACAGCGGTGATTTTTCGGCTTATGCGTCACAGAGCGAGGCTGACATGGCATTCTGCAATATGCTTGCGTTCTGGTGCGGTTGTGATACCGACAAAATGGACGCAATTTTCCGCCAATCGGGGTTAATGCGTGACAAGTGGGACAGAAAGCAGTCAGGTACTACATACGGCATTATAACCTTGCAAAAGGCTGTGTCGGGCTGTACGCAGACCTATAACCCAAAACAGCATAACGATTATTCAATTTCAATCGGTGACAGCAAAATACAGGCGGTTGACGAAGAAAAAATGCGTGCATATACATTTGACGATATGGGCAACGCAGAAAGGTTTGTTGACCTGTTTGGCGAGAATGTCCGCTACTGCTATACGGAAAAGAAATGGTATTTTTATAATTCAATGAGGTGGAGCGTCGACAATCTCGGTGTTATCTTAAGAATGGCAGATAAGTGCGTTGAGGCTATGAAAGCCGAGGCTAAGCTTTACTTACAGGCTGATGAAGAGAGCGGCGGAGATATGGCGAAAGCATTTGAAAAGCATATGAAATCAAGCCGTTCAAATAAGTCAAAAAAAGCAATGCTCAACGAAATTGAACATCATCTTCCGATTTTGCCGATACAAATGGACAGATACAAAATGGCACTCAACACGCCAAGTGGAATTATTAATCTGAAAAACGGCGATGTAAAGGCACATAACCCCGAATATTACTTTACAAAGATTACTTCGGTCGATTGCGCCGAAGTTGCCGACTGCCCTCGTTGGCTTGCGTTCCTTGACGATATTTTTGCAGGCGACAAAGACTTAATCAGATACATTCAAAAGGCGGTAGGCTACAGTCTGACAGGCTCAACGGCGGAACAATGTGCATTTTTTCTTTATGGTACAGGTCGAAACGGCAAGAGTACTTTTATTAATGTAATAAGAGATGTTTTCGGCGATTATGCGGCAAATATACAGCCTGAAACGATTATGGTTAAAAGCTCGCAAAACAGTGCTATTAACAGTGACATTGCACGATTAAAGGGTGCAAGGCTCGTTACCTCTGTTGAACCAAACGAGGGCGTAAGGCTCAACGAGGGACTTTTAAAACAGCTTACAGGCGATGATACAGTAACTGCAAGAAAATTGTACAGCGAAGAGTTTGAGTTTAAACCCGAGTTCAAATTATGGATGGCGACAAACCATAAACCCATTATCAGAGGCACGGATACAGGCATTTGGCGAAGAATACATATGATTCCGTTCAATGTTCAGATACCCGAGGACAAGGTAGATAAGAACCTTACACATAAGCTAAAGGCAGAGATGACAGGGATTTTTAAATGGTGCATAGACGGCTGCCTTATGTGGCAGAAAGAGGGCTTGCAAATGCCTGCCGCTGTATTAAAGAGCGTGAGAGAGTACAGACGGGAAATGGATGTTATTTCTGCTTTTATCGAGGATAAATGCACTCTTGAGGGCATTGTACAGGCAAGCACACTTTACGCTGCCTATGTATCGTGGGCATGCGTATGGGTGCTAAAGGTATCAAAATTACCTGCGGCGGTCGTCTTGGCGGTGCTGAAATTGCACGCAGCGAATCCTATCGTGAAGGCAGCATTCCTCTGCATACCCTGCGTGCTGACATCGATTATGGCACTGCAGAAGCACATACCACTTATGGCCGTATCGGCATTAAGGTATGGATTTACAAAGGTGAAGTTCTTCCTGAAAGCAAAGAAGCAGCTAAAGTTGCTCCGGCAAAGGAGGCATAATCAGACATGTTATTACCGAAGAGAGTTAAACATCGTAAACAACATAGAGGTCGTATGACTGGCCGTGCTATGCGCGGTAATAGAATCGCTCATGGCGATTTCGGTCTGGTAGCATTGGAGCCCGCTTGGATTACCAACCGCCAGATTGAGGCAGCCCGTATCGCAATGACACGTTATATCAAACGTGGCGGTCAAGTTTGGATTCAAATTTTCCCGGATAAACCGATTACTGCAAAACCTGCTGAAACTCGTATGGGTTCTGGTA
>OHAS01002041.1_pt1 | contig 15209 bp, 12 predicted proteins | sample 1577131 | NCBI WGS metagenome assembly OHAS01 (sample SAMEA3541566, study PRJEB24748) | human gut metagenome | biome: human gut; feature: human-associated habitat; material: faeces | place: China | collected 2012 | reverse complement strand
GGTTAGGCACTTCGAGATAAACAATCAGTCCCAACCCGGCCGAACCGAGCATGATAATCAGGTTGAAAATGTCGCTGAGAATGAAGAAGGCATCTCGAACGGTGAAGTTGCTGATGACGTGGAACAGGTAGATGAAAACCCCGGCGAGGTTGAAACAGCCGACGATAATCAGTTTGTTGGTGTTGTTTCGGTCGGTTACCATAACCGTAAACGTCGGCAACAGTCCGATAAGCAGGACAACCATAACCGGCAGCGTGGTCAAAACGGCAATCAGAATGCCGATTGTCAGCAGAATTTTTTGAAACAGCGAGAGCCGGACGTAAGAGCTGCGTAATCCCGGTGCCTGTGTTCTGGTGCGTACTTTGCTGATTTTGGTCATTTCAGTATCCAAAAGAAAAGGTTAAGCACAAAAGAGGTTATCATTGTCAGCACCGCAAGAACGCTGGCAAAACGCATGGCCACGCTTTTGGCTTCTTCGTCCCATTTGGCGGTGTTGTTGACAAGGTTGTTTTTTTCGCTGATCATCAGATTGGCGTTTTTCAGCGCATTGGCGTAATCGATGCTGTCTTTCTGGCGCGCTTCTTCGTCTTCAATAATAGCGGTGATTTCATACAACTTGCCGTTTTTATGGACTTTCAGCAATTCGCGTTCCAGATATTTCTGATATTTGACGTTATGATAGCTCTTGATAATCAGCATGCAGGCGCTGACCAGCCATTTGGCCAGGTTGGGCAGTTGCGCCGGGCCGTATTTGTTTTGCATATCGGTATAAAGACGCAGAATGGCACTGGCCTGCAAAGCCTCGCGTCCGGTGTTGAGATCAGTGAGAATGCCGTCGATTTTTTTGCCCATTTTGCAACGCAAATAGGCCATGATGTTTTTGTCATAAGGCATGGAGGTTACCTTGCCGGTGGCATAAGTATGGTCGAGTGCCCGCAAGATGCGCGGAGCGGAGTTGACAAACTCGTCACCGAGCAGCGGGCTGATGCAGGGCAAGTCTTCGTCAAAATCATACATAATGCGGTCAATGCCGTAACCCATATCCTTGCGGCTGATGTAGGCCTTGAATTCACTGGCGTTGGCCGGCGCGCGCACGCTGGTCTGCTCCTGATACCAGGCTTTAATCAGGTCGGTGTTGAAAAGCTCATAAAAGCTGTTCAGGCTTTCGCCGCTTTTGACGGCGTGGAATATGGCTTTGGGTATGCCGCCAGGGAAAAGCCAGAGGTTTTTATATTTTATCGGCAGGTTGGGGGCCAGAATAATACATAATTTAGAAATCAGCAGTTCACGGTTAGCCGTGTTCTCGCCGTTGGTGTGGAGCAGTTTGTCGACCTGAGCGTTCAGCTTTTCGTTTTCCAGCCCGTTTTTAATCCAGTCGGTAATTTTTCCCGCTTTCAGCTGTTCGTAGCCTTCTTCGGGATTTTGCAGCAGGGTATAGGCAACGTCAGTCAGATTATAAACTTTTTCTCCGTTAACGGTCAGTGCCTTTTTCGGGCGCTCGACGGAGCTTTGGGTGATGTTGACCTGTTTGCCTTCGACAAAACTGTAGGTATGGGTGTAAGTCCAGCGGTTTTCTTCAATATCGTTGAGCAGACCGCGGAAAATACTGGCGTAATAGGCGGAAGTTTTATCCGCATCAAGCAGGGTTTGATAGCTGCCTTTTTTCAGTTTAAGGCGCAGCATTTCGGTTTCGGTGAGCTCTTCAAGCAGGCCGTGTCCCAGATAAAACTGGAGCATCAGCGCACCGACGGCGTAGATGTCGTTTTTGTCGCTGCCGTTGCCGCGGCCGTCTTTCTGCGCCATCAGGCTTTCAATGGTTTCGGCAGCCGCCGGCTGGTGATAGGCGGGGAAAGAGGCTATGCAGTCGCCGAGAACGATATGTTCCCGGTTTTCGTCCCGGTAATAAACGTTGTCTGCGCGAATGGCCCGGTGGGTAATGCCGTAGCTGCGCAGTACTTCCACCGCCGAGAGCAGCGAAAGCAAAACGGTTTTGAATTTTTCCGGCTGATTCTTGAGGCAGTAGGCTCCGGCGCTGTCGATGACTCGTCCGCCGAGAGGCGTTTCGTAAATAAGCGCCATGTTGCGCGAATTTTCAACCGGATAGCTGATGACGCCGTATTCAACCAGTTTCATGATAGGATTGAAGGCGCTGAGTTGAAGGGCAGGACTTGGCTTATACCGGGAGATACAGAAAAACCGGATGACCCAAGACGAGTCCGTAAAATGGGACAGCAAAAGTGATATGATAAGATTGAAAAATAATAGGAGGGCCGAGAATGGTTGTAGGCATTCAAAATGAAATATTGAAAATACATTCTCTAGGCTTGTTAAAAAAGTTGCTTGAGGATAAAACCACAAGGGCAAATATCATATGGGCGACAGATGCATATAAGGATAGAGGAATTAAGTACGAGAGAGATCAGGAAATAAAGGTTGATTTGGTTACAGGCTTAAATTCTGATGTAATCAAAAATCGAGCAAGAAAAGAAATGGAGCATCAAGCTGAGAGAACAAGGCAACACGCTGAGGTGTTTACGCCACTCTGGATATGTAAGATGATGAATGAGTGTACTGATGAGGGTTGGTTTGCTGATAATGAACATCCTTTTCAAAAGCATAGGATCATTAAGTTTAGAGAGGATAAGACTTGGCAAAAATATGTTGATTCTAGATTGCTAGAAATTACATGTGGAGAAGCCCCATATTTAGTAAGTCGATATGATGTTTCGAATGGAGAAAGTATTCCAGTATCAGAGCGAATTGGAATTTTAGATAGAAAACTTCGTGTGGTAAGTGAAAATGCACAGACAGAAGAAGAGTGGCTGGAGTGGACAACGCGTGCATTTCAATCGACTTATGGGTATGAATTTCAAGGTGATAATGTATTAATAGCAAGGGTTAATCTTTTAATGACCTTTGAAGAATACATGGAGGATAGGTGGAGACGAAAGCCGTCATCAAAGGAATATCAATCTATTGCGAATATTATTTCTTGGAATATATGGCAAATGGATGGATTAACAGAAACAATTCCTTATTGTAAAGCTGAAGAAGAGTTACACCAGATGACAATGTTTGAATTTCTCAATATGGAAACAGATGATAGTAAAAAGAAAAATGAACAGCCGTTATGTGAAATATATAATTGGAGAAGTGGATATAGACTTAAGTTTTGCGCGATGAAAGAAAGGAGCACAGGGACGATGAAATTTGATTTTATAATTGGTAATCCACCATATCAGGATGAGACAACAACAAATAACAGAGCTGGGGCATTGTATCCTTTCTTTTACGATGCTGCAAAAGAGCTTGCAGAAAAATATATGCTAATTTCACCAGCACGTTTTCTTTTTAATGCAGGATTGACGTCGAAAGATTGGAACAAGATGATGCTTGAAGATCCAAATTTAAAGATTGTTTACTATAATAAAAATTCGGCAGAGGTTTTTTCGAATACCGATATCAAAGGTGGAGTTGCGATAGTTTATAGAGATGCTAAAACAAAATTCGGGGCTATTAAAGAGTTTATTCCGGATGATAATTTGAGAAAAATTGCTGATAAATTTAAAGAAAACGAAGTTAGTATGACGGATATTATGTTTGGTGGACGTTCAGATTTGAAATTTAATGATGAATTTTTAGCGAAATATCCATCATCTATTCAGGATAGACTAAGTGCTATTCAGGTGAGGCATCCTACAGTTGAAAAGTTGGGACCAAATGAAGAATATGAGTTAAAATCACCGACACTTGATGTATTAAGCTATGCATTTATAACAGAACAACCTGCTGAAGAATCAGACTTTTATAAGATTCTGGGACTTGTGGAAGGAAAAAGATCATACAGATGGATTGAAAGAAAGTATATGACACCTCGGTATCCTGAAAATAATAATATTGATAAGTACAAGGTTTTTATTCCAAAGGCAAGCGGTAGCGGACAATTTGGTGAAACTTTAAGTGCTCCGGTAATTGCAATCCCAGGGGTATCGTCTACACCAACTTTTATTAGTATTGGAAAATTTGATACATTAGAGGAAGCGGAGAATGCTGCTAAATATGTAAAAACAAAATTTGCACGTGCTCTGTTGGGTGTTCTTAAAATCACCCAGGATATTGTGCCTTCAAAATGGAGATATGTTCCAGCACAAGATTTTAGCTCGAAGTCTGATATTAATTGGAAAAAATCTATTCATGAGGTGGATGAACAACTATATCGAAAATATGAATTGACGGAAGCGGAAATCAAATTTATTGAAGCCAATGTAAAGGAGATGGATTAGTATGGCAGTAAATATTAAATCGTTTACAAAAGTTGTTCCTATGATATATGCCTATACGACTCCGGGCATTCCTTATCATGATGGATGGATCAAAATTGGATATACAGAGAAACAGACAGTAGAACAGCGTATTAAGCAACAAACTCATACGGCAAATATTAAATGGGAATTGCAGTGGAAAGATAATGCAATGTTCAAAGATGGTTCTGGCGATTATTTTACAGATAAGGATTTTCATAGCTATCTTGAAGTAGAAAAGAAGGTGAAAAGAGAAGCTGATACAGAGTGGTTTGAGTTGGATAAGCACACTTCAAGAGACTATTTTGATACTTTTGCAGAAAGAGCAACTGCTAAAAAAGAAGAAGGGCTTAGTTACTCTCTTAGAGATGAACAACAAGAAGCTGTTCGCATGACAAAAGAGTATTTTGAAGCGGGTGGAAAAGAGTTTTTATGGAATGCTAAACCTAGATTTGGTAAAACATTAACAAGCTATGATTTAATCCAGCAGCTTGGATTTACCAATGTTTTAATTGTAACCAATCGTCCAAGTATAGCAAATTCGTGGGCCGAGGATTTTAATAAATTTGTTGGTTGGCGAAATAAGTATGTCTTTGTATCAGATACGGATGCACTTAAGGGTAAGCCAGGAGTTATGTCAAGAGAGGCCTATACCTCGTCTGAGCGTGTATTGGATGACGAATCTGCACATGGAATGATAGCATTCGAATCACTCCAGGGCTTAAAGGGATCTGTATATTTTGGTGGTGATTACCCTAAACTGGCATGGATGGCTAAAGAATATACAGATGGATATGGCAAAAAGCAGCATGGGTTAGATTTTGATCTCTTGATTATAGATGAAGCTCAGGAAGGTGTTGATACCATGCGTACCGATAGAGCTTTTCAGAATATTAGTAGAAAATATACTTTATATTTATCAGGTACTCCTTTTAAGGCACTTGCAAGCGGCCAATTTTCAAGTGAGCAGATATATAACTGGTCTTATGCCGATGAACAGGAAATGAAGTTAAATTGGGATAGGGAGGAATATAATCCATATGAAGCCTTACCTCGTTTGGAAATGTATACATATCAGTTATCTAACATGATTTATGACCAAATTCAAAAAGGACTTGATCTGTCTGGAGAAGATGGAGCTATAGATTATGCATTTGATTTGAACGAATTTTTCACTACAAATGAAAGTGGAAAACTCATTCACGAGGATGAAATTAAGAAATTTCTCAAGGCTTTATTTACGTTGGAAAAATATCCTTTTTCTACGCCGGAGTTAAGGAAAGAATTGTCACATACATTGTGGATTCTTAATCGTGTAGATAGTTGCAAGGCACTCGCTAAAATCCTTAATGAGGATGAAATGTTTAAGGAATATAAGGTTGTTCTTGCAGCAGGAGATGGAAAGCTCAGTGAAGATGAGGAGAATGCAAAAGCATTTGATAGAGTAAAAAGTGCAATAGCAGAAAATGACAAAACGATTACTTTAAGTGTAGGTCAGCTTACAGTAGGAGTTACTATACCTGAGTGGAGTGGTGTTATTATGCTTTGCAATATGAAGAGTCCATCATCATACATGCAGGCAGCATTTAGGGCACAGAATCCTTGTGTTTTAACTGTGGACGGACAGAGATTGCGTAAGGATACTGCTTATGTATTTGATTTTGATCCAGCCAGAACACTAATGGTTTATGATGAATTTGCCAATAACTTATTAAGAGACACCGTCAATGGTGGAGGAACCGGAGAAGATAGAAAAGATAACATTCGTAGACTACTTAACTTTTTCCCTGTATTAGGAGAAGATGATGAGGGAAGAATGATCGAGCTTGATGCGGCTGCTGTACTTTCTATTCCACGAAAATTAAAGAGCCAGGAAGTTGTAAGACATGGGTTTATGTCCAACTTTTTATTCCAAAACATTAGTAACATATTTGGTGCACCAGCGGCAGTACGTCAAATCGTAGAGAAACTTGCACCTGCTCATGAGGAAACAGGCAAGAAACAGAATACAGAAGTTCTTCAGAAGATGGAGAATATAAAAGTCGACGAGAATGGAGAAGTAAAGGTTCTGGAAGAAATCGTTATTGGACAGACACAAAATTTATTCGGTGAAAAAATATATGAAACCTTATCTAATGATTTGAAACCGGCAATTGACAGTTTTTCTACTACAAAGGAACCCGATAAAATGGAGCAGCAGGTAAAACAATTAGTGGATACTGTCAAAGAAACTATTAAGCAGAAAGTGGTTGCACCTGCGATAGAGTCTTTTGAACTTAAGAAGGGTACACAAAATAAAGTGGAGCGTCAGGTGGAACGTGAGATAGAACAGAAATTTGATGCACTTCAGAAAGATTACATACAACAAACAAAGGTAGCGGAAACAGAGTTTGAGAGGCTAAGAACAGAAGCTAGTACCGAGAGTATGGTCCGCGAAGCAGAGTCGGCATATAAAGCAAGTATTGATGATGCAATGAAGGTCTTTATAGAATCTGCACAGAAAACAGTCCAGGAAACAATAGAAGAGAAGCCAAAGGAGCTGGTAGAAAAATTAGAAAAGCGTAAGGAAGAGGAAGAAAAGCATACTATCGAGGATGATATTCGCTCACGCCTTCGTGGATTTGCCAGAACAATACCTAGCTTCATTATGGCATACGGTGATGGACACCTTACACTTGCTAACTTTGATGATTATACTGAAGATGACGTATTTCTCGAAGTCACAGGAATTACAGAAGAGGAGTTTAGGTTACTAAGAGATGGCGGTGAATACCCAAATCCAGAAACAGGAGAGCAGGAATATTTCACGGGTCATTTGTTTGATGAAGTAGTATTTGATGATTCTATTACAGAATTCTGGAATAAAAAGACAGAACTCGCTAACTATTTTGATGAGTCACAGGAAGAGGATATCTTTGATTATATCCCACCACAGAAAACCAATCAGATATTTACACCAAGATGGGTTGTGGATAAGATGGTTGCCGAGCTTGAGGAAAATAATCCTGGTTGTTTTGATGACTCTACAAAGACTTTTGCTGATTTATACATGAAATCAGGACTATATATTACGGAAATTGTAAAAAGGTTATTCCGTAGTGAAAAAATAAAGGCCGAGTATCCGGATGATCAAGAAAGAATAAAGCATATTTTGAGAGAGCAGGTATATGGCATGGCGCCAACCAGAATTATATATCTTATTGCAACAAACTACATTTTGGGATTTGATGAGTCATTGAAAAATGAAACAAAGAACTTTGTACAAGTGGATGCTGCTGAGGCAGCAAAGGACGGTACATTAGAAGCACTAGTAGATAAGTATTTCGGTTAAACAATTGAGAAAATATATTGGAGGAATTGCATATGAGTAAAAGAGTTTATATAAGTGCTGATTATTCAGAAGACAGTGGCGATAGAGATGTGGTAGATTTGCTGAATAATTGGGGAAAAGATAACTATCATAAAACTGATTTTGTTGATATGGCTAAGGTCGTTTCAGGGAGTGTTTCAAATAATGATGACTGCAGACCTTGTGATTTGAAGAAAGAATTTAATAGCCAGATTAATGCTTCATCAGCGGTGATTATAGTTGTTGGAGATAAGACCGCATCAAGAACTGCTGGTAGCAGTTGCTCAAGAGCAGGGGAAAATAGTAATGTTGGAATTAGTTGTACTCCTTATAAGCAAAATACTAACGGAACAAAAAACTGTAAAGTGACTAGTACATCTACACCAGGTGCAAATGATGATGTGGGATCTATTAATTCATATTCTTATTTGAGACATGAGTTTGAACAGGCAAAAAAGAAAAACAGGACGATAATTGTAATATACAATTCTCTTAGAAAGGAAAAATCATGGCTTCCATGGTATTTGGATGATTATGAAGATGTTGCACAGCCTTTCTGGGTAAAAGATGCTTATGGAAACAAGGTAGGTAATTATACATTTATAAAGCAGGAGCTGGGATATGAGTAAGTATTTAAAAAGCTGCTATATTCTGACTTCTACATTGGTAGGTGCATTATTTACTTTAGTGCCTGAGACAGTGTTTGGATGCACTAAATTATTTGCAAAATGTAGTGATGAAGTAAATATCATATTAAATAGGGTAATTGCAGCAATTGCAATTTTCATAATTTCACTTTTGATACAAGGAATTGTAAATGCGGCGAGATGCAGTGTTACAATTAAAGGTAAAAATTATGTCATTAAGGTTTGCTATGGTGATTTGTTTAAAATGAAAAAATATAAGAAAATAATACCTTTTGATGAATGTTTTACGACCACCATCGGGACAGGAAGTGCTGATATAAATGAAAGCTCACTTTGCGGCCAGTATTTAAAATTACACCCTATTTCTGATATAGGAACATTACTGTCGCAAGGAGGACTGAAGGCAAAGAGAAAATCTAAGTATTGTGGTCTTCCGGCATATGAACCAGGTAGGATGATTTTGAAAGAAGATTTCCTATTAATGGCATTTGCAAAATTGAATAAAGATGGTTTAGGTGAATTAACACGATCTGAATATATTAATTGCTTGGAAGTAATGTGGGAAGAAATTGGAAGATGGCATGGTGGAGATAGTCTTTGTGTTCCAGTCCTAGGATCTGGAGTAACTAATTTAGCAGAGAGTCAGTTATCTCAGCAGGAGCTTCTGGATATAATGATTCATTCCTACATGCTAGTTGCGAATAAGCTAAAATTACCACAGAAATTATATATTGTATGCAGAAGAAAAGAAGGATTTTCATTAAATAATATATAATATGGAGGTGTGTGATGTCGACATTAAAACTTGGTCGTCTAGAGGAAGTTGATGTAAGAAAACTTTGGACGCACGAACAGTATGATTTTTCAAACTGGCTTGCAAAAGAAGAAAATATAGATTTATTAAATGAGGCTTTGGGGCTTACATTGGTAGATATCGAAAAAGAAGTATTTGTAGGATCCTATCGATGTGATATTGTTGCAAATGATGAGACAACTGGAGAACGAATTATAATAGAGAACCAGTTGGAGCAATCGAACCATGACCATTTGGGAAAAGTTATTACATATGCTTCAGGACTCGACGCTAAGGTGATTGTATGGATTGTAAAGGAAGCTCGTGAGGAGCATAGAAGCGCAGTAGAATGGCTGAACAATAATACAAATAAGGATATAAATTTCTTTTTGATAGAGATTCACGCATATAAAATCGGTGACTCATTATACGCCCCTAAGTTCGAAATTGTGGAGAAACCTAACGATTTCATAAAAACAGGTAAAACACAATCAGGTTCAGGGGATCTTAACAAATCGCAGTCTGAAAGGCTGATATTCTGGACGAGATTTAATGAGATTATTACAGAAAGAGGAAAGCTGTTTAATATCCGTAAGGCATCGACAGATCACTGGCATGATATTGCTATTGGAACCAGTGCTGCTCATATCGGAATTACGCTTGTAAATAAAGAAAACTGTATTGGTGTAGAATTGTATATTAATGATGATAAGCAAATATTTGATAATCTTTATCAGAAAAAAGAGAAAATCGAAAATGAGCTAGGATTGAGCCTGGATTGGCAACGCCTTGATGGAAAGAAGGCTTCCAGAATCATGTATAGAATTCCTGGATTAGATTTTGATAATCACTCCAATTATGATGAACTTATGAATGAAATCATTGATAAGGCTGTAGCTTTTAGCACAACTTTCAAAAAGTATATTTAATGTTGGATTCATATTTTGAAATTGACAACAGAACAAATGTTCGGTATAATGACTCTAGGTTCGCTACCTAGGGTTTTTATATTTTGTTAAACAGGCCGATCAATATTAATCCCGGTATTGGAGGTGTGATTAACATGGAACTGGAGGAATGCATCAAGGATAACTTTGATGAGTCACTTCGTGTGTATATTCAGTCTCAAGAATATACCCGACTAAAGCAGCAGGAGGATAGGCTGTTATCATATTTGCAAGCAGGGTTAAGTGATATACAGAAGTAGCAGCTTACAGCATACTTGGACGCAGGTACGGAAGTACATAGCGCATTAGCGTCTGAGGCATACGTGCATGGTGTTGTTGATGGTATTGCTTTACGAGAAAAGGTAATAGCAAAATAGGTTGTAAGGATGACCAGCTTTGATTTCCCTTTGAGCTGGCCTTTTCTTTGGTAGGAGGCATTTATGGCAGCAGGATATAAGGCAGGCGATAAAGCCTATATTGTAGAAAGTAATAGGATAGTCAGGGAATGCACTGTGGTGCGCCCGGCTGAAAATTTGATTATTATAAGATTTGAAAATGGCGGTGGAATCCAGGTAAACAAGAATAGGTTGTTTGCCACAAAAGAAGCTGCAGAGGAGAGCATACCAAAGGCCAAGCCAAAGCCGGTGGTAGCACAGCAGCGAGGATATCGTTCACCTTATGATTATTGGCATTAAAATAGCCTGGCTAGTACGTGATTGTGTACCGACCCCAAAAAGTTAGACCTAAAAATCTAACGATTGGAGGTCGGTATTTTTATGGCTAAATATTCTTTTGAATTTAAAAAGAAAGTAGTTAATTCGTACTTAAATGGTGAAGGTAGTTTGAATTTGTAGCTAAAAAATATGAGATTCCCACTTGCACTAATGTAAAGACGTGGGTTCGAAATTATAAAAACTTTGGCGATGAGGGGTTATTCCGTTCACGAAAAAATGAATTATATTTATCAAGTGAAATCTCATATCAAGATTTAGCACTGCAAGAAGGTATTACCACCCCCAGTATGATTGCAAACTGGGTTAACCGTTTTCGAGCAGCTGGTCCTGATGCGTTGAGACCACATAAGTGTTACGCGTCAAATTATAGTTCCCACCTACGACAAATTTACCCCATCAAAAACAGTAATATGCTTGTCCAAATAGGTATGTTGTGATAAACTATAGTTGTAACACACCGACCTAATAAGATATAATCTTAGGAGAAAACGAGGTATGTTACAGATGAATCAACATTATGAACCAGAATTCAAGAAGAAGATTGTCCGCCTTCATCTTGAGGAGGGACGCTCCCTGAAAGGACTTGCAGCTGAATATGGAGTATCAAAAGCAAGTATATCCAACTGGACAAAACAATTTCGTGAAGAATGCCAGAAAAATGAAGAAGCCCAAGTCGATTATGATTTCATGAAGGAGAACCTTAAATTGAAAAGACAGCTTGCAGAACTCCAAAAGGAAAACGACTTCTTAAAAAAAGCGGCGGCATTCTTTGCGAAGGAAATCGATTAGAGGCTTATCGATTCATTCAGAAATTCAACAATAAATTTGGACTTAGATGGCTCCTCAGAAAGTTTAATATATGTCCGAATGCTTATTACAATTATCTTAAAAATCGAAAGGCTGATTATCATCGTCAAAAAGATGAGATCAAAAACTCTATTCGAGAAATCTATCACTCTCATGGCGGAGTGGATGGGTACAGAACCGTGCATGCGTATCTTATTCGTAAAGGGTACGACATCAGTTATTTAACGGTTCACAAATATATGAATACTGAAATGCAGCTGTTTTCAATATCCAGAAAAAAGAAACCAGCATATGAACATGGTATTGCTCACAGGGTTTACGAAAACAAACTGAATCAGGATTTTCATGTAAATGCAATAAATCAAAAATGGTGTACTGATTTTACCTATTTATTTTTAACAGATGGCAGCAAGCGTTATAATTGTACTATTATTGATCTTCATGACCGAAGTGTTATTGCAAGTATAACGGATAAAAGCATAACAGCTGATTTAGCGAAAAGAACGCTTGAAAAAGCAATTCATTCACAACCGGGAATAGAATTGGGTAAACTTTTGCTGCATTCCGAGCAAGGAAGTCAGTACACATCAAAAGAGTTTACAGAATTCTGTGAGAAGCTTGGTATTGAGCAAAGCATGAGCAAGGCTGGATATCCATATGATAATGCCCCTATGGAAAGATATTTCAATACATTGAAAAATGATCTTATATATCAGCATTATTATCGTACAGAGGATGAACTCTACACAGCAGTCGAAGAATTTGCGTATGTGCAATATAACCATGTACGTCCGCATTCTTATAACATATATATACTGCCTATCAGAGAGAAAAGCGACAGTGTTGGGGTGGACAACATAAAGTTGGAGGGGATTTTGGAAGTGTAGCTTTCTATGGCAAAATTAGAGAGTGTTCGAAAAGTGTTATTCCAGGCGTTGTTACTAGATGATGTAAAGTTTGAAGATGGAAAGATGTATGCGGAACTTTGTAGTATTTTTATAACTGAGTAAAGTCGATAATCGAAATCTTAAAGAAATGGAGGAATGAAATGAAAGAAATTCTTGAGTCAAATTTAGTTTCAGCTATTATAGCACTAATAGGGGTAATAGTGTCACTTAAATGGTCAACAGGTGAAACTGCAAAGAGAATGGAACAGGCATTAAAAGTATATGAAAGTGAACTTAGTAGGAAAGTATATGTTTCTTCCAAAAGGGCTGATATGGAATTTGAAATATTTCAAAAGTTAGGCAAAAATTGTGGGGAAATATTTCTGTTAATGCAAAGATTATATCCAGATAAGTTGAGTACATTTCAAATCAATTACTTAGAAAAGCCTAATTTAAATGATCTAGCGTTGAAAATAAGAGATTTAGAGTTAGAAATAAATAATAGTAGAGCGTTTATTTCTAGTGAAATAATTTCTCTGTATAGTGAGCTTTCGAAGAATGCAGAAACATTTTTTGTAGATGCAGAAAAACATAATCTGTGTTGGGATGATAGTAAGGAAGATCATATAAGAAAGACTGAATTAAGAGATGTAGCTTATGAATCAAGGAAAAAATTTGAAGAGAATTGGATAAAAGCAAGTGAGCAGGTAAAAAAATATTTGCGTGCAGAAGAATAAATTTTGATAAAAACAAAATGTTTGGGGCGGCAATACAAATTCGATGGGCAATGTATATAAGACATATCTAATAATTATTTAGCTCATCTTATTGTAAATATATAATGCGAAGCCTAAGGGGTGGTGCTAAAATACTTATGTGGGAAAATAAAGATTTATTACTTGACAGAGTATAAAATAGAAGAAAGAGAGTGAAGTTTGAATGCAAAAAACGTATGATAAAGCTGCAATTCAGTCAGTTGTCGATGAATTTAGATTATCGGAAATTCAGTCAGAGTCAGAAGTTCGTTCTAAGTTCATTGTTCGGTTATCAGAAGTACTAGGCTATTCATCTCAATTGAGGGGAGAGGAGTTTCCGGTATATGGATATGGTGGGAGAGAAGCGCTTAGAGCGAAAGATGCGGATTTTATATTTTTTACTGATAAATCTTTTAGCAGATATAGAACTAATACACAGAAGAATAAAGCATGGGTTCGAGATCATAGCCTTTTGATTATAGAGGCGAAGAAACCGAGTGAGATGTCAGAAGATTTGGGACAAGTTCAGTTTTATACAATGTGGACAAAGGCAGTAGCATACATTGAAACAGATGGGGAAGATTTTAAAGGATATTTTGTTAATCCAATATCTTCTGATTTGGAAGTGATAGATTCAAAAGTTGATGACTTACCAAATAAACCTGAAATATGGAACTTTTCTTATGAGAATGTACTTTCTATAAAACAAAAAGGCTGTATTGTAAAAAGTTTTGACTCAAGGCTTATTGCTATGGAGGATAATGCTTGTCAGATTATTACAGAGGATTCTGAGCTTGATATTCCTGAGGCAACGCTTTCATATATTAGAAGTTGCATGGGAAGAAATGCTGAAGGGTTAACAAATGTCCAGATGGTAAGTCGCTTCTTGAATACAACAGATTCAATGCTTCAGAATGATATGCGTTATGACATACCGCCTTATATGATTGACATTCCTAGACGTACATATGAAGCAAAATTATATGTTGATAATATGATTTTCCCTTTGACAGTTGGTGAAGTTACGGAGTTTTATTGTAATGAAGTTACACGATACCTATTTGAAAATGAATATATTGTTGCTGAAGCAATATATAAGGAGAATAAGTTGTGCGATTTTGAAATAGGTTATCATATTTTGGATAGACATGTATCTGAGAGATTGGATCATTTTGAATTAGTTAGAAAATGTCTTGATGCTGATGTTGTGAGAGTTATAGTTGAAAATGAGTCGGGCTTACAAATGATTTTTCCATCTGGACATTCAAGAAAGATGTGGAAGAGTAAACAGTATGTTAAAACAATGTTTGAATTCTGGTTTTCTGGAATGAAAAAGCTAAAAGCTATTGAGGCGTATTATGAAATAGAATTTGAACTACAAGTTGTGTCTGATCCAATGGAATTAAATGAACTATATGATTCTATTGATTTTGTGTACGATGGGATGATGCTTCAGGAAAATTGCGAAATAACATTACCAGGTAATTTGTTTGATGAAGATTTCGAAATTGAAGAGCCAGTATTATTTGAAGAAAATAAGGTTATACCTCTAAAAGATAGGGTTATACAAGGTTTTGTGTTTAGACCATATCGAAGCGCATGGTTACCAAGTAAGGTAAAGTTTGCAGGAAAAGGTGAGAAAGATATTGTTCGAATTCCAGGATGTTGCGAATATAGGATAGTTGAAAGGTAGATTATATGATAGCTTGCATTGTGTAAAGTTTGAGGCAAGTTATTAAAAAAAGAACAGTGTAAGGGCAGTTATAGAGAAATCATAATGGTTTGTAGCTACACTTTTGTAGCAGTGGAAAAGGTGGCATTCACTTCATCCTTTTCCGATATTCTGACGGTGAGCAGCCTTTCCCGGATTTTTATATTATGCGGCTGCTCTGGCTGCATCCAGAAGCATTACCGGATAATATACCTCGGCAGGCCGTTTGTTCCCAATGGACTGATGGCATCTTTCAAAGTTATAGGTGTAGATATACC
>OHAS01002033.1_pt1 | contig 15236 bp, 16 predicted proteins | sample 1577131 | NCBI WGS metagenome assembly OHAS01 (sample SAMEA3541566, study PRJEB24748) | human gut metagenome | biome: human gut; feature: human-associated habitat; material: faeces | place: China | collected 2012 | reverse complement strand
CCCCCGGCGGAGAACACCCCAGCCATGACGCCGCCCCCGGCCGCCACGCCGGACGGCGGCTACGGACCCGGCATGGTGCCGGTGGAATAAAGGAAGATAGAAACGGATGAATCCTGAGAACAAAAAGACAAGCCGGGGTGGAACGCGGGCTGGAAAGCCCCGCACGCCCCTCACACCGAGGCAGAAGGCCCTGCGCATTGCGTGCCTGGTTTTGGCCATTCTGGCGGCGGTTCTGGTGACGGTTTTCGCCGCCTACCGCCTCCTGGTGGTCAAGCCCTCGCTGCCGGAGCCAGGTGCGGAGCGGCCGGACGAGGACCAAAACTATGAGTTTGGCGAGGGCACCCGCCTCTCCGGCGACCGCAAGGAGGAGTTTTATACTTTCCTGCTGGTGGGCCGGGACACGGGCGGCGGCGGCAATACCGATACCCTTATGGTGATGGCCTACGACATCCCAAACCAGACCCTAAACGTCATGAGCATCCCCCGGGACACCATGGTGAACGTGCCGTGGGACATCAAGCGCATCAACTCGGTATACAACTACGCGCCCTACTACGATAAGGACGGCATCCAATTTCTCAAGGAGGAGGTCTCCTACCTCATCGGGTTTCAGCCGGACTACACCATCGTGGTGGAGTGGGAGGCGGTGGGCGAGCTGGTGGATGCCATCGGCGGCGTAGAGTTTGATGTGCCCATCGACATGAACTACGACGACCCCACCCAGAACCTGCACATCCACCTGAACGCCGGGCTCCAGGACATCGACGGCGACAAGGCCATGCAGCTTTTGCGCTGGCGGAAGAACTCCGACGCCTATGGAAACGTATACGGCGGCTACCCCAACGGCGATCTGGGCCGCATCGAGACCCAGCAGGCCTTTTTGAAGGCGGTCATTGAGAAGTGCCTCAACAGCATCAGCCTCGGCACCATCCCCAAAATGGCCCAGATCTTCCTGGATAACGTGGACACCAACGGCAGCCTGACGGTGAACAACCTGGCTTGGTTTGCCAAGGAGGCCATCGTGGGCGGCCTGAGCATGGAGAATGTGCACTTTATGACCCTGCCCAACCGGGGGGCCAGCGTCTACAGCCGGACGTACCACAACTACCAGTCCTATGTTACTCCCATTCCGGACGAGATGCTGGAGCTGGTGAATACCTGCTTCAACCCCTATTTGGAGGACATCGAGCTGAACGAGCTGGATCTGATGCAGGTCAACGAGGACGGCAGCCTGTCCTCCACCCGCGGCCATGTGGAGGATACCAAGGCCACCAAGCCCCCCGCGAAGGGGAACTCCGGCAGCTCCAAGCCCACCGACAATCCCGCGCCGGAGGTGCCCGACACCCCGGAGCCGTCGGTCACTCCGACGGCCACACCGGAGGCCACGCCAACGGTGACGCCGGAGACCACGCCCTCCGCTCCGGCGGAGAGCCAGCCCCCCGCCGTAGAGACTCCGGCTGTCACGCCTGCGCCGGAACCCACCCCGGCCGCAACCCCCGTACCCACGCCGGCTCCCACGCCCATCCCCGCCTCCACCCCGGCGCCCGACGTGCCCGTGGACGGCTTTGGTCCCGGCATGGAGCCCATTGAATAGAAGGAGAATGAGATGACTGCAAACGAGATTGCCCTGACCGCCGTGAAGGCGCTGGACAGCAAGAAGGGCCAGGATATCAAGTGCCTGGAGACCGGCCACCTGACCACCCTGGCGGACTATTTTGTGCTCTGCACCGCCACCTCCACCACCCAGATCAAGGCCCTGGCTGACGTCTGTGAAAAGGCCCTCAAGGACGCCGGGGAGCCCCCCCACCATGTGGAGGGCCACCGGGGCCGCTTCAGGCTCAGGCCGAGGCGCGCGTGCTCATGCTCTCTGCGAACAACCTGCGCTCGCCCGCATCCGGCAAGCCGGTCAACGTTCCTTCTCAGGACATGATCATTGGCGTGTACTACCTCACCCAGGCTCGCGACGGCCTGCCTGGCGAGGGCCACGTGTTCGCCAGCTTCGACGATGCGCTCAACGCCTATGATGCCCGTGCCGAGGTTGACCTTCAGGCCAAGATCCAGGTTCGTGTCTCCGAGGCCGAGGCTAATTACTTCGACGAGGAGCACAGCTACTTCCGTGTGAAGAACGATCGCAACGAGTTTGTGGACTACGATGTGACGGGCACCAAGACCTGCCGTTTCGAGACCACGATCGGCCGCATCATCTTCAACCGCCAGTGCCTGCCCGCGGACTACGAGTTCATCAACTACAAGATGGTCAAGAGCGATGTGGGCAAGCTGGTCGCCGCCTGCTGCGATCGCTATCCGCAGGCCGAGGTCGGCCCCATCCTGGACGCCATCAAGTTCGCCGGTTTCCACTTCGCTACCCGCGCCGGCCTCACCATCTCCCTGTGGGACGCCCTCATCCCCGATGAGAAGCCCCAGATTCTGGCCGAGGCCCAGGACCGCGTCGACTCCATTAACGAGTACTTCGAAGAGGGCTTCATCAACGAGATGGAGCGCCACACCGAGGTAGTTAACGAGTGGACCGCCGCCACCGACAAGGTCGCCGCTCTCATGCTCGACATGTTCGACGAGGAGAACCCGATCTACATGATGGCCGACTCCGGCGCTCGTGGTTCCAAGACCCAGCTGCGTCAGCTCGGCGGCATGCGCGGCCTTATGGCGGACATGTCCGGTGAGACCATCGACCTTCCCATTAAGGCGAACTTCCGCGAGGGCCTGCTGCCCCTGGAGTACTTCATCTCCACGTACGGCGCTCGTAAGGGCCTGGTCGACACCGCGTCCCACACGTCCGACTCCGGTTACCTTACCCGCCGTCTAGTCGACGTCGCCCAGGACGTTATCGTCCGCGAGGAGGACTGCGGTACGCAGGAGGGCTGCTCCTACAACCTCATCATCCCCGGCACCGACTCGCTCAACGCCGATCTGGTTGGCCGCTGCTTCTCCGAGGATGCCGTTGCTGCCGACGGCACCGTCCTGTTCGAGCGCGACCAGTACATCGAGAGCGTTGCCGACATCCAGAAGCTGGTTGACGCCGGCCTCAAGAAGGTTACCCTGCGCGCGCTGCTGACCTGCCGTTCCAAGTACGGCGTATGCCAGAAGTGCTACGGCTGGGACCTCTCTACCCGTCGCCCCGTCGCCATCGGCACCGCCGTCGGCATCATCGCCGCTCAGTCCATCGGCGAGCCCGGCACGCAGCTTACGATGCGTACCATTCACTCCGGTGGCGTTGCAGGCGTCGACGACATTACGCAGGGTCTGCCCACCGTTGGTCGTATGTTCGACGTCGTCGGCAACGTCAACGAGAAGATCCTAGGCCGCGAGGCCGACCTGGCTCCGTTCTCCGGTCGCCTCTCCATCAAGCCGGAGAAGTCCGAGTACGTCCTGACCCTGACCGACTCCGACGATCACACCCGTGTGCTCGAGGAGAAGCGCGTTCCCGCGTCCGTCCGCTTCATGCCCGGTATCGAGGACGGCTGCACCGTCCGCGCCGGTGACCAGATCACCAAGGGCTTCGTCAACTTCCGCAACCTGCGCAAGCTGACCGATATCGAGAGCACCATGCACACGTTCGTCGAGAACGTCAAGGACGTCTATACCAGCCAGGGCGTTGATTTGAACGACAAGCACATCGAGGTCATCGCACGTCAGATGCTGCGTCGCGTTCAGATCACCAACCCCGGTGATTCCAGCTACCTGCTGGGCCAGTACGTCGACCGCTATGAGTTCGCGGACGAGGTCGAGCGCGTCGCCCGCCGCGGCGGCACCCCGCCCACCTCTGAGGCTGCGATCCTGGGTACCCTCAAGGTTGCCGCGTCCATCGACTCCTGGCTGTCCTCCGCGTCGTTCATCCGTACCGCGGGCGTGCTCACCGAGGCCGCTATCGAGGGCAAGGTCGACCACCTGCTGGACCTCAAGTCCAACGTTATCGTGGGCAAGAAGATCCCGGTTGGCACCGGCCTCAAGCCGTATTCCGAGGCGAGCCTTACCTATCGCACCTCCGACGGCTACGTAACCGTTGGCGGCGCGACCGCTCCCGGCTCCAAGGCGCTGCCCGAGTGGGCGCCCGCCGAGCTCAAGGAGCTGGACGAGCAGCTTCCGCAGCAGCTCGACTGGGTTGGCTATGACGATTACCCGGGCGACGGCTCCTTCACGCGCAATGGCCGCACCATCTCCGCCGAGGACGCCCGCCTGTACCTGTTCGACGACCTTGGCGTGTCCCAGCGCTGGACCAATAAGTTCAGCGAGGTCGGCATCGAGACCGTTGGCGACCTGGTCGGCAAGTCCGAGGAGGACCTGCTCCGCATCGATGGCATCGGCGCAAAGGCGATCGAGGAGCTGCGCGACGGCCTGGAGGCCCACAACCTGCTCCACATCCTTGATAACACCGAGGATATGGCCGATGAAGAGGACCTCTCCCAGCTGCTGCAGATGGTCTTCAGCCCGGACGGCCCGGACGACATCTTGCTGGGCACCTCTGCTCCGCGTCATCACTATGATTCGGACGAGGAGCTGCTGGGCGCCCCCGCTGAGGACAAGTCCAAGGCATCCGGCGGCATCATCAACGAGGATATGGCCTCTATCGATGAGCTGCTCAACCAGCTGGTCGATCAGGACGATGGCGATAGCCCTGAGGATCCCAACGGCCACAACTCCTTTGAGGAGTAGTCGTTACGCACCGGTTTTGATGACCGGTTCGCATAACTTGAAGCGGGCTTAGCCGCCTGCATTCAAAATGCTATATACGGGCGAGGCAGATAATCTGTCTCGCCCGTTTTCGTCCATAGATGCAGCATAGGGAGCGTGGGGGGAGAGGCGTGCAGTTGCAAGATCAAGGCAAGGCAAGGCAAGGGGTCGACGTCCAAATGGCGCTCAAAGGTTTCCTCGTCCTTATACTGGTTATTGTGGTCACTTACCTTGCAGCCACGTTTGTTGTTACAACGGGCGCCATGATCGCCGCGCGGTGCCGGACCAATATCAGTGGTTGACGCTTGTGACAGAGATTGCGGTGTTAATCGTCGCATACCGGAGCCTTCCCCAGAATGACGCGCGGCCGCTCGCGGATACGCTGCCCCGCTGAGCGTGGCCGCGCCGGGCGCTTGGGTAGAATGCTCCACGTTGATACGTCCGGGGGAGTGGTCTTCCGGCTGCGCAAGGAAAGGCTTGGTATGGAAACCGTCGCTCCCTCTCTTGGAAGCCAACTCATGTGGATGCTCATCTTGGTTGTCGCGGTGGTGATGGGCGCGGGGTTCTACCGCGTAAAGCACCGTGATGGGAACACGAGCGCCCCCTCCTCGTCCAAAAAAGCAAAGAAGCGCCCAACAAAGAAGGGCCCTAAGAAGCGTTAACGGCTTCGTTGGTTAACGAAAAACGCATTCCTTTGACCATCTATGAAGATTCTGCGTGAAATGTGCCAAATAGGGAAACGCCCGGTGGCGTGGTCTGTTGACACCGCAGCACAACAGGCGTAACGTAGCGAACCGCGTGTTTCGTAGGCGGATGCTGACGCCTCGATTCAAGCCGTTGCACTAAGTATAAAGCTGGAATCATCACGAAGAAGGAGTACGTTTTGCCTACTATCAACCAGCTGGTTCGCCAGGGCCGTAAGTCCGTTCCCAAGAAGTCCAAGAACGCAGCTCTGCAGCACAACTCCCAGAAGCGCGGCGTGTGCACCCGCGTGTTCACCACCTCCCCCAAGAAGCCGAACTCGGCTCTTCGTAAGGTTGCCCGTGTCCGTCTTGTTAACGGCATCGAGGTCACCGCATACATTCCTGGTGAGGGCCACAACCTCCAGGAGCACTCCATCGTCCTCATCCGCGGCGGCCGTGTTCGCGACCTCCCCGGTGTTCGTTATCACGTCATCCGTGGCGCCTACGACTCCGCTCCGGTGAACAACCGTAAGCAGTCCCGCTCCAAGTACGGCGCTAAGCGCCCGAAGTAGTCTCAAAGTAGCTACTACACCTGATCCAACGAATAGAGGAGATTTCATATGCCGCGTCGTGCAGCAAAGAATAATCGCCGCGAGGTCATGCCTGATTCCGTGTACAACAACCGCCTCGTGACCCAGCTTATCAACAAGGTTCTTCTTGACGGCAAGAAGGCTACCGCCGAGCGCGTCGTCTACGGTGCATTCGACATCGTTGCCGAGAAGTCCGAGGGTGACGCTCTTGCCACCTTCAAGAAGGCCATGGACAACGTCCGCCCCACGCTCGAGGTCAAGCCCAAGCGTGTTGGTGGCGCTACCTACCAGGTGCCGATGGAGGTCAACTCTCGTCGCTCCACCCAGCTCGCCATCCGCTGGATCGTCAACTTCTCGCGTGCTCGCAAGGAGAAGACCATGGCCGAGCGTCTCGCTAACGAGATTCTCGATGCCTCCAACGGCGTTGGCGCTTCCGTGAAGAAGCGTGAGGACGTCTTCAAGATGGCCGAGGCCAACCGCGCGTTCTCTCACTACCGCTGGTAATTCCAAGGAAGGAACTGACTCATGGCTAAGCCCAAGTACAAGCTTTCCGAGACCCGCAACATCGGCATCATGGCCCACATCGATGCTGGTAAGACCACCACTACCGAGCGCATTCTTTACTACACCGGTAAGAAGCATAAGATCGGTGAGACCCATGAGGGCGCTGCCACCATGGACTGGATGGTTCAGGAGCAGGAGCGCGGCGTTACCATTCAGTCCGCCGCTACCACTTGCTTCTGGCACAAGGATGACAAGTCCTACCGCATCCAGATCATCGACACCCCGGGCCACGTTGACTTCACCGCTGAGGTCGAGCGCTCCCTGCGCGTTCTCGACGGTGCCGTCGCCGTGTTCGACGCCGTCGCCGGCGTTCAGCCCCAGTCCGAGACCGTGTGGCGCCAGGCCCGCAACTTCAACGTCCCCCGTATCGCCTTCATCAACAAGTATGACCGCGTGGGCGCCGACTTCTTCAACGCCATCCAGACCATGAAGGATCGCCTCAACGCCAACGCCGTGGCCATCCAGGTTCCCATGGGCGCAGAGGATCAGTTCTGGGGCGTTATCGACCTGGTCACCATGACCGCTTGGGACTTCAAGCCCGACGATAAGGGCATGACCTACCCCGAGCCCATGGACGAGATCCCCGCTGAGTTCGCCGACGTTGCCGCCGAGAAGCGCGCTGAGCTGCTCGACGCCGCCGCGAACTACGATGACGAGCTCATGATGATGGTTCTTGAGGACGAGGAGATTCCTGTCGACATGCTCAAGGCCGCCATCCGTAAGGGCACCCTTGCTAACGAGCTCAACCCCGTTCTGGTCGGCTCCGCCTACAAGAACAAGGGTGTTCAGGAGCTTCTCGACGCTGTTGTCGACTACCTGCCCAGCCCGTTGGATGTTCCCGCTGTTGAGGGCACCAACCCCAAGACCGGTGAGACCGAGACCCGCGAGGCTTCCGCTGACGCTCCGTTCTCGGCGCTCGCCTTCAAGATCGCTACCGACCCCTTTGTTGGTAAGCTCACCTTCTTCCGCGTGTACTCCGGTCACGTGGACGCCGGTTCTTACGTCACCAACGCCACTTCCGGCAGCCGCGAGCGTTTTGGCCGCATCCTCGAGATGAACGCGAACGACCGCGTCGACGTCGACGGCGCTTCCGCTGGCGACATCCTCGCAGCCGTGGGCCTCAAGAACACCACCACCGGTGACACCCTGTGCGAGGAGGGCAAGGAGCTCATCCTCGAGCAGATCGAGTTCGCTAAGCCCGTTATCGACATTGCTATCGAGCCCAAGACCAAGGCCGAGCAGGACAAGATGTCCATCGCTCTGACCAAGCTCGCCGAGGAGGACCCCACGTTCCAGGTGTCCACCAACCACGAGACCGGCCAGACCATCATCGCCGGCATGGGCGAGCTGCACCTCGAGATCATCGTCGACCGCCTGCTCCGCGAGTTCAAGGTTGAGGCTAACGTTGGTAAGCCCCAGGTTGCCTACCGTGAGGCTCCCGGTCATGACGTCGAGAAGGCTGAGGGCAAGTTTGTCCGTCAGTCCGGTGGTCGCGGTCAGTACGGCCACGCCGTCATCAAGCTCGAGAAGATGGAAGAGGGCTTTGGTTACGAGTTCGTCAACGCCATCGTCGGCGGCGTCGTTCCCAAGGATTACATCCCGTCCATCGACAAGGGCATTCAGGAGGCGCTGAACACCGGTGTCATCGCTGGTTACCCGGTTGTTGACGTGAAGGTCACCCTGTTCGACGGCTCTTACCACGAGGTCGACTCCTCTGAGGCCGCATTCAAGATCGCCGGTTCCATGGCCATCAAGGATGCTCTCAAGAAGTCCGACCCCATCCTTCTCGAGCCTTACATGTCCGTCGAGGTCGAGACCCCCGAGCAGTATATGGGCGACGTTATGGGCAACCTGTCCGGCCGCCGCGGCAAGATCGAGGGCATGGACGATCGTGCTGGCAGCAAGGTCATCCGCGCTAAGGTGCCCCTGGGCGAGATGTTCGGCTATGCTACCGACCTTCGCTCCCAGACCCAGGGCCGCGCATCCTACACGATGCAGTTCGACTCCTACGAGCCGGCGCCCAAGTCCATCATGGACGAGGTCATGAGCAAGAACGGCACCAACGCCTAAGCTCATCCGCACCGTTAGTACATTTCAGCGAGGATGCCCTCGCATTCCATTTGGAGGTTCAAGTTGTCTAGCCAGAAGATCAGGATCCGCCTCAAGGGCTACGATCACGAGGTTGTTGATCAGTCCGCGAAGCTCATCGTCGAGACCGCCCAGAAGACTGGTGCTCGCGTTTCCGGCCCCATTCCTCTGCCCACCGAGCGCAACCTTTACACGGTTATCCGCTCCCCGCATAAGGACAAGGATTCCCGTGAGCAGTTCGAGATGCGCACCCACAAGCGCCTCATCGACATTCTCGATCCCACCAGCGGCACCGTCGATTCGCTGATGCGTCTCGACCTCCCCGCGGGTGTCGACATCGAGATCAAGCTCTAAGCTTGCCTTAGACACGACTAGCTTGCATTAAGCCCTCTGGTTATAAGCCAGGGGGCTTTTTTGGTGGGTATTATCCGCCTTGACCCAGTCCTTATCTTTGTCTCTGACTTTTTCGTTTGTACGTTCGGGATGCGATCTCTCTTCGCTTAGCCGGCGGCTTTGGTGCACGAGGATTTATTCCAATCCTTGGAATGCCGCAAGAATCGAGAATATCTATGAAAGAAGAGACGTGTCGGATCTGGTCAAAGGTAAATCGCGCGAACTTGAGCCCCTGGTTTCTCAGCCTGGATTCGCGTTGACGTTCTTCGAGAAGCACCTGCTCGATTGTTACTCCTCGATTCTTGGCTATCAGGGTATATTTTTTGTTTCCGTCGAGCTCGCCAGCCACGTTTCCAGTCTTGAGCTCCCACTCAAAATCGTCCCTGTATTTTGTCTTGGTGACTGGATTATAATGTTCAACCTGCAGCTTTGGTAACATAACGCCGTTCTCTATCATCACTGCTCGCGCATATGATTCCCCGCCGTTTTCAGCTCTGCTATTGGCATGGCCAAAGACCTCTTTGACGTAGGCTATGCCGTGTCTGCCCTTGCATTTGGTCTCTATCCGCTCAATCATTTCCTTTGCATTGCGCCTCAATAAGCGCAGCGATGAATCTGCCACCGCCAGGGCGTATCTAAAGTCGCTCTTTCGGACGCATTCTAATACGGTGCCTTCTATGGAGGCGCATTTCACTCCGTCCACGTTCTCAGGGCTATCGATCTTCATGTGGTGATAGACCAAATCGTTGGTACGTCGGCTGCAAGTCGCGGCGATGTGAACCAGATTCATCTCTGTAAAGGGAACTTCGAGACCGTGCAGCACGGCGGCTGAAAAAGAGCAGAAAACCCAGTTGGGATAAAGCTCTGCGAGCGTTTTGATAATCATCTTGTATTGCTGCGGCTTCTCCATGTCCACCCATTGCTCCGTAAGTGCGTAGAGGCCCTTATAGGGTGTCGCTACCGTCCCTTTGAGAACGCGCCGCTTCAACCCTCGGCGCTCGGAGTCTGTTTTGGGGGTGTAGAGCTTTCCGCTCGAGAATGCATCAGCAATCTTTTTTATAAGTGTGGTCTCAAGCGAACGCGGCATATCGCCCTCCCATCAAAGCTGCCTTGCGTTAGTGTGGGCTACTATGCTTGCACATGCATATTGCCTGGATAATCGGTTGATATCGACGTAATCTTTCTTCTGCTGGTAGGCGGCTCTCTCGTTTTCAATGTTCAGATTAAACATTCGGCAAACGGATTAGATTGCCTGGTTATCGGTATCCGGTGCGCATCGCGTGATTCTCTATGAATCTAAACTTCAATGTTCCAGCGCCGTTCGAAGGGGCTTGGCTTAGGTATGTGAAGATCGGTTTTTCATGAGCGCAATGATGCTGTCCGTTTGGGTCCCCAGTTTCTAATTGGGTGCCGTACGGACCAATGGTGCCAGCTCCATAGTTACGGATGGGAATCTAATTTCATGTTTGGTGCCCACTCGTATCTTTGCGGTGGCTTAATAGCTACGGGTGGGAACCCATCGACGGTATGGGTGCCCTTGCGTATGTTCAGTCCTGGGCTAAAGCCCGTTGGGGCACCCAGCTTGAAGCCGGGTGACCAAACGGACAAAATCGTTTTGTCGCCATGTACGCAAGGGTCCCCAAATCAGGAATTGGTGCCCGTTCGTATAGCCAGGAGCGTATGCATGCACGCCGCGGCACCCAAAACCCCGCTGGGGTCCCAGGCGGGCGCAGGAATGATGCCCTATCGCACGCTCCGGCTTCCGGGGGCAAGCTGGGGGCCGCAGCGTACAAGCGCGCCTGCCTTTGCGCTCGCACATCCAAGGCCGCCGGTTCCATTGTATGGCTGCATTGCCGGGCATCCCGTAAAGCGTCGCGACGCCACCGTGTGAATCCGCAACAGATGGTCGATGCGTTGCGCTGCGGTGCGCAAAGAGGAATACAATCGAAAGTCATGTCTAAGCAAGAGCGGGGGATGCATATGGGCGAATGGATTATTAAGCGCGCAAGTGGAGACCGAGCACGGGTGGGCGCGCTGGCGGGCATGGTGTGTATCGTGGCAAATGTTCTGCTGTGCGCGGCAAAAGCCGCCGTGGGCGTAATGAGCGGGTCAGTTTCAATCGTCGCCGACGCCCTCAACAACCTGTCCGACGCCTCTTCGAACATCGTGAGCGTGCTGGGCTTCAAGCTTGCAAGTCGCCCGGCGGACCCCGAGCATCCCTACGGCCATGGTCGTTATGAGTACTTGTCGGGCCTTGCGGTCGCCGTCTTGGTGCTGCTGGTGGCAGTTGAGCTTATCAAGTCGTCTATCGATAAAATCGTCAATCCTACACAGGTTGAATTCTCATTGGCGTTGGTGGCGGTTCTGACTCTGTCTATCCTCGTTAAGTGCTGGATGGCTGCGTTCAACCGCTCTTTGGGTAACAAAATCGACTCGGAAACCCTTATTGCTACCGCTCAAGACTCAACAAACGACTGCATCGCTACCGGTGCGGTCCTTCTTTCAGCAGTGGTTGCACGCGTTACCTCGCTCCAGCTCGATGCATGGGCGGGCCTCGCTGTTGGGGCATATATCGCATGGAGCGGCGTAGAGCTTCTTCGCGACACGGTTGATCCGCTGCTTGGCTCGGCGCCGGACCCCAAGCTTGTGGCGCACATCAGGTCGAAAATCATGAGCTATCCCGGCGTGCTGGGCACCCATGATCTCATGGTCCATGACTATGGTCCCGGTCGTCAATTCGCTAGCGCGCACGTGGAGATGGCCGCCGAGACCAACCCCATGGACAGCCATGACGTCCTCGATAACATCGAGCAAGCATTTAAGGACGAAGACGGTCTTATCGTAACCCTGCATTACGATCCCATCGTGACCGATGACCCCGCGGTGACAGATATGCGCAACCGTATCGATGCGATCGCAAAAGAAATCGACCCGCGCCTCTCGATCCATGACTTGCGCACGGTGCCCGGTCCAACGCATACCAACGTTATTTTCGATTGCCTGCGCCCAGAAGACATGCAGCTCTCCTCAGATGAGCTAAGGTCTGAGCTCGCGCGCCGTGTGGTTAAGGAATATCCGCAGGCTGTTGCCAAGATTACTGTGGACGATGATTACGTGAGCGCGTGCCAGTAGCGCGCTTCGTGAAAGATCGCGTCTCAATCTAGAAAAGGCCGCCAAGTTCTAAGGAGAACGCACTTGTATACGCTATACCTGCTCCGTCACGGGCAAACGCTTTACAACCTTCAGAGATTGGTGCAGGGCCGCTGCGATTCACCGCTTACCTCAGCGGGTATCTTGCAGGCTAAGAGCGCGGGCGCCTGGATGGCTTCGCAAGACGTCGCATTTAGCGCCATCTACAGCTCGCCGCTCAAGCGCGCGTTGGACACCGCGTATGTGGTCCGCGACTGCCTGTACCGTGACGGCCGGCACAAAGTTCCGCTTGTCCAGAAATGTCCGGGCATTATTGAGCGTAGCTACGGTTCGCTAGAAGAAGGCTCTGTGGACGATGTTCCATTGAACATGTGGGATCCGCGCGAAGAAGTCGTGCCGTACGGGGGCGAGGGCAGCGTCGAATTGAGAGCGCGCATGGTCGGGGCGCTTACGCAGTTGATGCGTGATGCCGTTGCTACGGCAGAAGCAAGTGGCGAAGACCAATGCAATGTGTTGGCTGTTTCGCACGGGTCTGCAACCCTGCAGTTCAAGCTGGCATGGGAGCATCTTGCCCAATGCGACCAAGATCAGCCGTTGGGCAATTGTTGCGTACTCAAGTTTGCGTTCGATCCGCGAGCGGAGACGTTCAGCAACACTGCGATTGTGAACCAAAAGCTTTAGGCGAAAAAATACGGGTTGTTATCCGTTTATCGACTCTGCAATATGGCGCCATAAAGGTGAAGTCTATGAGGTCAAGGCATAGGCAGGCCAATATTGTCAAGAAAAAAAGAGCGCTCCCTGCTTCTGTCGAGAGGCGAGGAGCGCTTTGACGCAGTAAAGCTGCAGTTCAGACAAGGTGAAGACTTTATGAACTGCTATGGAAACGCGCGGGCACGTGTATACTAATCAAGCTGTGCCCGTTGAGGGAGGATTCTGTCTGCAAGTTTGAGCCACATCAGGGTTGCGTGGTAAAGAGCAGGTAGGCGAATGCAAACCGGCGTGCACCGTAGTTGGTAGTGGTCCTCTAGGGGCGAACACAAGGGGTGTTCGCAGTGTCCCAAGACCACCGAGAGTTGGAGATCTTACATGATCAACATGATTCTCGGCCGCAAGATTGGCATGACCCAGGTTTGGGACGAGAACGACAACATCGTTCCCGTCACGGTCATCCAGGCTGGCCCCTGCACCGTCTCGCAGGTTAAAACTGAGGCGACCGACGGCTACAACGCCGTTCAGATCGGCTTTGGCGACATCAAGTCCAAGCACGTTACCAAGCCCATGGCTGGTCACTTTGCTAAGGCTGGCGTCGAGCCCGTCCGTTACCTTCGTGAGGTCCGCGTCGAGAACGGCGAGGAGCACAAGGTGGGCGACGTCGTTACCGTTGCTGATTTCGAGAACACCGCCAAGGTCGACGTCATCGGTACGTCCAAGGGTAAGGGCTTCCAGGGCCGCATCAAGCGCTGGGGTCAGCGTCGTGGTCCGATGACCCATGGTTCTCACTTCCACCGTCACCCCGGTTCCATCGGCCAGTGCGCCTATCCCGCCCGCGTTCTCAGGGGCGTCAAGATGGCTGGCCACATGGGCAATGAGCGCGTGACTGTCAAGAACCTTTCCGTTGTCCGCATCGATGCCGAGCAGAACCTCATTCTGGTCAAGGGCGCTGTGCCCGGTGCCAAGAATGGTCTGGTCGCCATCCGTATGGCTTAAGGGCCCAAAACCCTTTTTAAGCCCAGAGTCATACCAAGGAGAACACCCACATGTCTAAGTTTGATGTAAAGAACAGCGAGGGCACCAAGGTCGCCGAGGCCGAGCTCGCTGCTGAGGTTTACGGCATCGAGCCGAACCTCCACGTTATGCACCACATCGTTACCTGCCAGCAGGCCTGCTGGCGTCAGGGCACCCAGTCCGCCAAGACCCGTTCCGAGGTCTCCGGCGGCGGCAAGAAGCCTTGGCGTCAGAAGGGTACCGGCCGTGCCCGTCAGGGTTCGACCCGTTCCCCGCAGTGGCGTCACGGCGGCGTGGTCTTCGCTCCGAAGCCCCGCTCCTACGCCAAGCGTATGAACAACAAAGAGGTCAAGCTCGCTATGCGTTCCGCGCTTTCCGCTAAGGTTCGCGACAACGAGCTCGTTCTCGTCGACAACTATGGCTTTGAGAAGCCGTCCACCAAGGCCGCTGTGGCTATGCTCAAGGCTCTCGGCCTTGAGGGCAAGCGCCTCACGATCATCGTGCGCGAGGACGACATCAATGCCTACCTGTCTTTCCGCAACATTCCCAAGACGTTCATCATCACGCCCAACGAGGCCAACACCTATGACCTCGTTAACAACGGCGCCCTGCTGATGCCCGCTGACGTCGCGACCCACTTCGGGGAGGTACTCGCCTAATGGACGCACATTCCGTGATCATCCGTCCGGTCGTCTCCGAGCGTGCTTTCTCCAACATGGAGCAGAACAAGTACACGTTCGAGGTTGCTAAGGACGCCAACAAGTATCAGATCAAGGACGCTGTTGAGGAGATCTTCAACGTCAAGGTCACCCGCGTCAACACCCTGACCGTCAAGCCGAAGAACAAGCGCGTTCGCTATGTCACCGGCAAGACCCGCTCCTGGAAGAAGGCCATCGTCACCCTGGCTGAGGGCGACTCCATCGAGGTCTTCGGCAACCAGGCCTAAGCTCAGGTTCTTTAATGCTCAGGCCTCCCGAAAGGGAGGCGTGAGAGTGGTGTATCGGGTCTTAAAAGTAGATACGCCCGATACCGTGGTAAATCCGGTGTCACCGCACCCGCGATCCCAGCTTGCGGTGGCGAGCGGATTGATATGAAAGGGATAGATTAATGGCTGTAAAGCATCTTAAGCCGACCAGCGCAGGCAGGCGCTGGCAGACGATTTCGGACTTTGCCGAGATCACCTGCACCACTCCCGAGAAGTCTCTTCTCGAGCCCCTGTCCAAGAAGGCTGGCCGTAACAATCATGGCCACATCACCGTCCGTCACCAGGGCGGCGGCCACAAGCGTCAGTATCGTCGCATCGACTTCAAGCGCAACAAGGACGGCGTGCCCGCCAAGGTTGCCACGATCGAGT
>OHAS01002031.1_pt1 | contig 15245 bp, 15 predicted proteins | sample 1577131 | NCBI WGS metagenome assembly OHAS01 (sample SAMEA3541566, study PRJEB24748) | human gut metagenome | biome: human gut; feature: human-associated habitat; material: faeces | place: China | collected 2012 | reverse complement strand
GTTGCAACTCGTGGGGGCGTCTATTCCGTAAAGCGACTTATTCTTTTCTATCTTTATTCAATTTTTAATGGAAGAAATGATCTCCAATCTGAATTCCATAATTTCCATTTCCAAAATACAGACAGTCTCCGATCGGATTGACTCCCGCCATCGCATCTGCCGCTGCCTGCATAGCAGTCTGCGTATATCCTTCCGAGCTGCGGACAGTATCCAGCCATCCTGTCATCGCCGGGCCAAACTGCCCTGACTGATAGATTACTTCGGAAATACTGTTCGGATACACACCACTTCTGACACGGTTCATGATCACTGCTCCGACCGCAACCTGTCCTTCATAAGGCTGATTTCCTGCCTCACAGAAGATGATCGATGCCAGAAGTTTCTGATCTTCTGCAGCGATCTGTGCCCGTGCAGCTTCTTCTGCCGCTTTTCTCGCAGCTTCTTCCTCCGCTTTTCGTTTTGCTTCTGCTTCTGCCTGCTCTCTGGCTTCCTGCGCTTTCTGCGCCTCGGCTTTGGTAAGTTCTACTGCCTCTGCCGGAATACTCTCCATCGCAGCAGCAATCGCCCCTGCCCCTGTTGTATATTTGCTATTTTTTTCCTGAATCATCTTGGAACTGGAAACGGATGCCTGACTCGTGAAACCTGCTGCAAATAACAACGCTATTGTCCATACAGTAAGTACTGCCATCCATCGTTTTCTCTGTTTCATAAATAAATAACCTCCTGATTATTGCAATATTATTACGTAGTTCTTGTAAATTATATGAACTAAATTTCGTAAATATTACAAATATTACAAAAATGTTACGTTTTGTATTCTAATATAAAACAGAAAAACTGTCAACCGGAAATTTTTCCCGTAAAATTCTCATATTTTTCTCTATGGATTAAAACCGGTTTGTTTCTGTAAGATGTATATTCCTTGACAAAATCAGGATGTACCTTTATGATTTCAAATGAAAAATAAGAATGCAGAAAGGATAAAAACATGAAGAAAAAAAGCGGACTGATTGCAGGAATTGTCATCTTAATCCTGCTGTGCATTGGAGCCGGGGTTTTATATCAGAACATGAAGCCTGCAGCCAGTGAAGGAGAAAAACATATTACGGTGACCGTCATCCACGGAGACCAGACAGAGAATGTCTTCGAATTTGACACAGATGCAAAATATCTTGGAGAAGTTTTAGAAAGCGAGAATCTCGTGGACGGTGAGTCTGGAGAATATGGTCTGTTTATTACAACTGTGGATGAAGAAACAGCGGATGATTCCAAACAACAATGGTGGTGTATCACAAAAGGCGGAGAACAGGTCAACACTTCCGCAGATCAGACACCAGTTTCTGACGGAGATGCATTTGAGCTTACATTGAAAGAAGGATATTGATGAAAACACGGGAAATTGTAATATACGGTATCCTGAGCGCAGTCCTTCTGGCTGCTCAGGTTTCCCTTGGTTTCCTGCCCAATATTGAGATCGTCACCCTTTTGATCCTTGTGTATACACTTGTGTTTCGAAAGAAAGTATTCTTCATCATTTACATCTTTGTTTTTCTGGAAGGTCTGATCTATGGATTTGGACTCTGGTGGATAAACTACCTGTATGTCTGGAGCATACAGGCACTCATCACTCTCCTTTTCCGGAAAAATGATTCCGTATGGTTCTGGAGTATCCTCTCCGGGATCTATGGTATTACATTCGGAGCACTCTGTACCATCCCCTACTTTGCAATCGGCGGGATTTCCGGTGCATTTGCATATTGGACGTCAGGACTTCTATTCGATATCATACACTGTATCAGCAATTTCATTGTATGTCTCGTATTGTTCAAACCGATCCGCTATGTTTTGGAGAAATGTATACAGCAGATCAAATAATATTTCACACATAACACAAGAGAGCAGCTGTGAGCCTGCTCTCTATTTTTATACCTATAAAAGCTTCAGCAGCTCTCCCATATGCAAAATAACCGCATCTGCACCTGCCTTCTGAAATCTCTGACGTACTTCTTCAATCTTTTCTTCCTTTTTCTCCTGTGTCAGAGCGTCATATTCTTCTTCTGTCAGCCCCATCTCGGAACTTCCTTCCACAACACCAACTGTAAAAACTCCGGCATGTTTTCCTTCCAAAATATCTGACACAGTATCTCCAACTTTCACTACATGTTCTACGGATGATACGTGAAGCGCTTCCATATTTTGGAAGATCATATACGGATACGGTCGTCCCACATGTCCCACACTGTCCGGACTAAACCAGGTATCTGGCTCATATCCAGCTTCCTTTGCCTTCGGTACGACCACTGCCATCATATCATCCGTATATCCGGTTGTAGAACCAATCTTGATTCCACGGGCACGCAGCTCCTTTACCACTTCCAGAACATATGGCTTTGGCTGTGCAAACCTGTCCAGAATGCTCATCAGCTTTTCTTCAAACAAACCATACAATTTTTCCACATCTTCTTCTGTGGAAGCCTGTCCGTACTTTTCTTCCCAGAGTTTCTGAATTCTCGGCATGTGCAGCATAGTACGGATATGATCGATTTTCAGCATCCCCATCGGTTCTCTTACCTCCTGCATCGTCGGCTCGATTCCGAAATGCTTAAATACCTCCACAAATGCCTGCACCGGTGCAAAGCATCCATAATCTACTGTTGTTCCCGCCCAGTCAAAAATTACTGCTTCTACGTTTCTCATGTTGTTTCTTTCCTTTCCCGTTCTATGCTTGTTCCATATAAGACTTCATAATCTCTGTCAGTCTCAAAACATCTTCCTCGTAGATCTCACCGATCACTCCGATCCGGAAGGTGTCTGCATCCGTCAATTTTCCCGGATAGATCGCATACCCTCTCTCTTTAATATAAGCATACATCTCCTGGAAATCAAAATGCTTTCCTTCCGGATAGAGGAATGTCGCAATGATCGGTCCCTGCCACGCTTTGTCTACATACAGCCTGAATCCCAGATTTTCAAAGTTTTCCACCAGTGTGTCCATGTTTTTCTGATATCTTGCATGCCTGGCTTTGATTCCGCCTTCCTGCTCCAGCTCTTTCATTGCCTGCTCAAATGCCAGCACCACATGAGTCGGAGAAGTATATCTCCATTTTCCGTCTTTCTCCATTCCCGCCCACTGATCGTACAGATCCAGACAAAGACTTCTCGCACGTCCTTTGGATTCCATTAAAAGTACTCTGTTTGCAATGATGAAAGAAAATCCCGGAACACCCTGAATACATTTGTTTGCGGAACTGATCAGGAAATCAATGTACCAGTCTTTTACCGGAATCTCCACTCCCGCAAAGCTGGACATGGCATCCACGATGAATACTTTCCCATATGCCTCTGCCAGCTTTCCAATACTCTCGATATCATTTAAAATTCCGCTTGTCGTCTCACTGTGGATCATCATAATGTGGGTGATCTCCGGATGTGTTTTCAACAGTTCTTCCGCCTCGTTTGCATCCGGTGTCTTATTGTAATCCTGTTTCACATGGATACACGGGATTTCATAATAGCTGCACATTTTTGCAGCACGTTCTCCATATGCTCCATTGCTCAAAAGTAGGACACATCCGTCTTTTGGAACTACACTTCCAAGCACGCTCTCCACACCGAATGAACCCGATCCCTGCATGAGGACTGTCGTATATTCAGTCTCCTCCACCTGCGCCAGCTTCAGAAGATCTCTGCGGATCTTCTGCGTGATTTCTTTGTAATCATCGTCCCATGTACAGTGATCAAACAACATCACCTCTTTTACTGTCTCTGTTGTAGTCAATGGGCCCGGTGTCAGTAATTTATATCCTGCAGTTCCTAAATTTTTCATTTTTCTTTTCCTCATTTCTTCTTTCTATTTTTTACAGCTTTCTGATAATTCCTGGTGTTTTTTCAAAAGATCAACGGTCAGTTTTTCCGGGAATGTCTTTGGATTACCGGATTTTTCTGTTTCCGGCACAGACTCTCCCTCATACAACGGAATCGGATAACTTTTCAGCAGTTCTTCCCTTCCGTTTTTGATGATACACTCTGCCATTTCCATTGCTTTTGCATTCTTTTCTTCACTTTTATTGACAACCGCTACAGATTCTGTCAGTGTGAAATTTCCTTCTTCCGGATCAATATAGTCCACCGGAAGGCCTTTTTCTTTATCTGCCACTGCCTGCTGACGAAGTCCAAATCCAATGGCAACCTCACCTGCACGCACCAGTTTTAAAGGTCCTGAACCAGACTCTTCCAGATGATCTCCTGCATTTGCATAAATATCTGTGAGAATTTCTTTTGCTTCCTCTTCTCCATATTCTGAAATCAATCCCTGGATCAAAAGCCATGCAGTGGAAGAGGACGTAATATCTGTAACAGCAATCTTGCCCTTATATTCCGGATTTGCCAGATCTTTGATGGACTTTGGCATATCAAGATTTTCTGCCTCCATCTGTTCGGTATTCACAATCAGCGTACCTTCCTGCGCGGTGATCAGTGCACTTCCATATGCGGCCAGTGTTCCGAAAACAGCTGTCAAAAGTGCCACATACAGCGAGTTTTTGTATACTCCCATCAAACCTGCATCCTGAAATACAGCCCGGAAATGCTCCATGGAAAATCCAGTCTGATACGGCCAGTCCTGCACAAACGGCACAATAAAGATGACTGCGAATATGGATAACACACCGAGGATGATCAGCCCGCTTCCAATCCCGCACAGCCAGTCTCTTCCACGATTTTTCGGAAGCTCCATCACGGATATTTTCTGATAGCGCACATTGTATTTTTCCAGATAACGAAGCAGTGCGATACTGACGATGGACGGAAGCAGCATCATCACTGCAACCACGCTTCCTTTATGAAAGTCCGGGACACTCCCCAGCATCTGACTATATAAAACACTCGCAATGACCTCGAATTTTCCGCCCACAGATGCAGGAATACCAAAATCTGTGAAGCAAAGAAAAAACGACTGGATGAACGAGGCCATCAGCGTTCCTGCCAAAGGGCGGAAAATTGTCATCATAAAAGTAGAAACTCGATTGTCTCCCATGATCCTGGAAACGATCATGAATTTTTTATCAATATATCCCATTGTGTTATGGATCAGCAGAAAAGACACTGGCAGCGTATAGATGATATAGCCGATCAGCAGTCCGTTAAATCCATAGATATCAAACAACTGTCTGCCAAATAGCTTTGTCAGAAACCCCTGCTTTCCAAAGGAATAAATAATCGCAAATCCATATGTCAATGTGGGAAGGAACATCGGAAGCACAGCCGCTTTCTCAATTCCTTTTTTGAATTTTGCATTGATATTTGTATAATGAATGGTGTAGGCCAGAAAAAATGCCAGTCCTGTTGTCAGAAGCGCGCTGACTCCCGCGATCAGAAAACTGTTTTCCAGCGCCTTTAAAAACCCTTTCTGCGTCAGCACCGAATGATAAAATTCCATTGTCATTCCATTCTCTGAAAGAATGGATTTTAACAAAAGTCTTACTGTCGGATACACAAGGAACAGCGCAAACAGTGCTCCTGTCACCATAAAAATAATCTTTAATTCCCGATTTTTCGTTTTCATCTCTTTTTCCTATGACACCTGTACCAGTTCTTCCCGCCCTGTCAGTATCTCCTGTACCTTTCCGGCTGCGACGCCCGGAATATTTTTTGGCACTGTAAACAGAGAGTAGATATTATTTTTCTTGATCTCCAGCTGTTTTAAAATAAACTCTCTGACAAATCCATTTCCCGGATTTTTAATAATTTCTTCCGGTGTATCGTACTGTGCGATTTTTCCTTCCTGAATGATCAGTACGTGATCAGATAATGTCAGCGCTTCTTCCGGATCATGTGTCACAATGATCGTTGTCAGATGAAATTCTTTTGCGATCGTCTTGATCTTCTCTTTTATGGATTCTTTGATCACGCCGTCCAGCGCACTAAGAGGCTCATCCAGGAGCAGGATTTTCGGCTTCATGACCAATGTTCTGGCAAGTGCCACTCTTTGCTTCTGCCCGCCTGAGAGCTGGTCGATCTTCTTATTCAAATGTTCTTTCAGTCCCAGCAGCTCAATCAGTTCTTCCACTTCTTTCTCCGTGGAGATCCCCGGTCTGTTTTTCAGTCCGTAAACAATATTCTTATATACATTCAGATTCGGAAATAATGCGTAGTCCTGAAACACGATATTGAATCCTCTTTTTTCCATTGCAAGATTCGTAATATCTTCTCCGTTAAACCAGATCTTTCCGCTGTCTGCTTCCGTAATCCCTAAAATCAGATTCAGCAGTGTTGTCTTTCCGCATCCGGATGGTCCCAATATCGAAACAATCTCACCATCCTCAATCTCCAGGTTCATTTCTTTTAAAATTTCAACTCCGTCATAGGATTTTTTTATCTGTTCTAATTTCAGCATCTGAATTCTTCCTTTCTTTCCTAGTTGGCGTTTGCCCTGCTGACACTGGAAATTATAGCAATGCGATTTTTCAGACTCAATCAAATCCATTTCAAAATCATGTTAGAGAAATGTAAAATGCACAAAAAAATACCGCGAAATTCCTGTAGATTCCCTACAAAACTTTCGCGGTAGTTCTAGCTATATGCCTTATCCCGTACAACCTTGCTGCTTTTATCCAACTGGTGTGTGTATTTCTCATAGTCACTTAAAATAATGCCCATATAAAGCATATCGATCAATGCCATCTGCGTGGTCCTTGAAAAGATTGCATCCCCATATAACAACTGTTTTTGGGAGCTTTTTAAGACCACATCGCCCCATTTTTCCAGAAGGGTCTGCCCAAAATTTGTGATAACTACAACCTTCGCCCCTGCTTTTTTCGCAATTTTCACTGTATCCACCACATCTTTGGACTGCCCAGAATAAGAAATGGCGATCACTGTGTCATCCTGATGCAGACTCGAGGCAGAGATTCTCTGCAGGTAATAATCCGTATAATACTGGCAGTCTATCCCCAGATATAACAGCTTTGTCATCAGATCCACTGCGGTCGCCGCCGAATTTTCCACACAGAAAATATGCACTCTTCTGGCATTTGAGATCAGCCTTACTGTCTCTTTTAGATCGCTACGGCAATACTCTTGAGCATTTCTTCCATCATGGCGATTGTTCCGGATACCACCTTGCCCGGAACACTCTCCATGGTATCCTGCGGTTTGAGCTGATACCCGTAAAGCACCCGTTCTGCATCTTTCTTTTCTGAAGTACGAAGCTGCGCGTAATGACTTTTGATCAAAAATTCCACGGACTGTTCCATGTTTTCACCCCTTGTAAAAATACTACAAAATCAAAGGCCCTTTCTTTCTGCCTCTTTTTATTTTGCCTTCTTCTATTTTATCCCAGAACTTCTATTTTTCTCTGTTAAACGTTTGTAAAATCTGATATTCTTTACATAAGAGAGAGTTTATCAACTTGATTATTTTAAGAGTAAGGGGATTATTATGACACAAAAACAACCGATAAATCAGATCACCGAGGGTGTGATCTGGAAACAACTTCTATTGTTCTTCTTTCCGATTTTGCTCGGAACCTTTTTTCAACAACTGTACAACACCATTGATACTGTCATTGTCGGACAATTTGTCGGAAAAGCAGCACTTGCCAGTGTGGGCGGTTCCTCTGCACAGATCGTGGCTCTGATCGTGGGCTTTTTTACCGGTCTGTCTTCGGGTGCTTCTGTTTTGATCGCCCAGTACTTCGGTGCGAGAAATGAACATGCTGCCAGTGACGGACTTCACAATGCCTATGCAATCTCCATCGTGGGAGGAATCCTGCTCGGAATCATCGGATTTTTCGCTACACCATCTATGCTCCGACTGATGAACACCCCCGATGAGATCATGCAGGACTCCGTGATCTATCTCCGGATTTATTTTGCAGGTATTATTTTTGTTTTCCTATATAATATGGGTTCCAGTATTCTGCGCGCCGTGGGAGATTCCAAACGTCCGCTTTATTATCTGATTGCCTGCTGCCTGCTGAACATCATACTTGATGTATTGTTTGTAGTCGCTTTCCACATGGGCGTGCTGGGAGTCGCCGTTGCAACCTTGATCTCCCAGGCATTCAGCGCCCTGCTCGTGACACGCAAGCTTCTTCGTTCGGAGGGAATGTTAAAGCTTTCCTTCTCCCGCATCCGGTTCCACGGATCGGTCCTGAAAAATCAGTTGAAGCTTGGACTTCCTACCGGATTCGAAGCAATCCTGTTTGCCATTACCAATATCGCCATTCAATCCGCAGTCAACACCTTTGGAACAGATACTTCTGCCGCCTGGTCTGCCTACGGAAAACTGGATGCGATCTTCTGGATGGTAAGCACTGCCTTTGGAATCTCCATCACTACTTTTGTGGGTCAGAACTACGGCGCCGGAAAACTGGACCGGATCCGCAAGAGTACCCGTGTCTGCCTGATCATGGACGCACTGATATCCGCTGTATTGGTTATTTTCCTGATCGCAGCCAGAAAAATTTTGTTCAGCCTGTTTACAAATGATGAGACCGTCATCCAGATCGGATGTGAGATGCTTGTCCTGATCACTCCCTGGTACATTGTATATGTATTCATCGAAGTACTTGCCGGTGCACTGCGCGGAGTCGGTGATGTCATCGTGCCGGTGATCATCACGCTGCTTGGTATCTGCGTGATGCGAATCGCCTGGCTGATCGGCGTGCTGAAGATTTCTCCGACAATTTCTGCGATCATCTTCAGCTATCCGGTCACCTGGCTTTTGACAGCACTGTTTTTTATTGGGTATTATCTGTATAAACAGAAAAAGTTTTCCTGATTTTTCTACTTCATCCGAAAAATCGGACTGATCTTCTTATAGATTAAAAATACGATCAATGACACCAGCACACCTTTCAGAAGATTAAACGGTGTCACTGCAAACAGGATCAGTGTTGAGACACTTGTAATCTTTGCATTGATCGCTGTTCCCATCTCTACCAGAGCATTCAGCGGCATTCCAAATGCTTTGGCATACACCGGAAGCAATACATATGCATTCATCAGTCCTCCGATCACCGTCATCAATACCGTGCCTGATGCCATACCGATCAACGCACCTGTTCTTGTATGCTTTTTATGGTAGATCAATCCTGCCGGCACAATAAATGCACATCCGATCAGAAAGTTGGCTACCTCTCCAACTCCCGCTGTCTGAGTTCCGCTGATAACAATATGCAGCAGATTTTTGATCAGCTCAATTCCCACACCCGCAAGCGGTCCCATTGTAAAACATCCAATCAGAACCGGTACTTCACTGAAATCAATCTTGTAAAATGTGGGTGCAAACGGAAGCGGAATGTCGAATGTCATCAACACCACTGCAACTGCGGAAAGCATTCCGACAAGCGCCAGTGTTCTTGCACCTATTTTCTGTGTACTCTTCTCTGCTGTGTTTGTTTGTGTACTCATGTTTTTTCTCTCCTTCAAAATACATCAAAATTTTGATAAAGAAAGAAAACCTTCCGGATTGTGTGCCAAGACAAAAACAGACCCCGGATCAAAAAATCCAGGGTCTCTCTCTTGCCTTTTTGCACATACATCTTCTTTCATCCAGACTTTACTGTTGGTACCGGAATTTCTGATCTGCAGATCACCGGTTCAGCCATCCTCCACTCTTAGCAGAAAACAGGTCGCGGACTTTACCGCCAGTTGGGACTTACACCCGACCCCGAAGATTTATTTCTTATCTGCACCCCATTATAGTGCTTTCTGGCATGCAATTCAAGTAATTTCTGTAAATTTGATTATTTTCTGTTCGTACTCACGTTTTTATCGTATATGATCGCCAGCCCTTTTAACAGAAGGTCATCATCCAATGTAATTTCCCGTTTACAATGAGGTACTATTTTTTTCGCAAGTCCACCGGTTGCCACTACAGTTGCTTTTTCTCCGAGAGCTTCTTCCATACGATCAATAATGCCATCCATTGCCGATGCACTACTGTAGATCACGCCGCTCTTCATACAGTCTACCGTATTTTTCCCGATGATCTGTTTCGGTGCTTCCAGACTGATCCCGCTCAACTGAGATGCATTTGCAGTCAGAGAATCCACGGACACCTGAATTCCCGGATAGATCATCCCGCCGATATAGTCTTTGTTTTTATCGATCACACAAACTGTATTGGCCGTACCCAGATCAAAAATAATCAACGGTACCGGATACTGTGCCACACCTGCAACAGCTCCCACAATCAGATCGCTTCCCACTGAAGAAGGGTTGTCCATCCGGATATTCAGTCCGGTCTTTACTCCGGCTCCCACGACCATTACATTTTTTTTCAAAATTTTTTCCAGCGCCAGTTTCGCTGCATTGGTCACCTGTGGTACAACCGAGGAAATAATTCCCCCCTCGATCTGCTCCACATCAATATGATAAATATCCAGAACTGTCTTAATGTCGATCGCATACTCGATTTCTGTTTTCTGATGAACGGTTGAGAGCCTTTCTACAAACAGACACTCCTTGTTCTGAATACATCCGATCACTATATTTGTATTTCCGATATCAATCGCTAAAACCATGTGTAAATCCCAGTCTTTCTTTCATATTTTTCTTCATCAGCGTTCTTCCGATCAATGCCGTGAGCACTCCTGCAACAATCGCCTCCGGAACTCCGTTGATTCCGATGATCGACAGAATAAATCCATAAACCGCTTTCACCGCAACTCCATTTGCCGCCGCATACGTATCCTTAAAAAACAGATAAATCAAATTCATAACCAACAATGTATTTGTCAGTGAACCGCCTACTCCCGCCAAAATCAGTCCGATTTTGGAAACACCTGTTGATTTGCTGCATTTTTTCACCAATTTGTAAATATAATGCGGAACGACTCCTGTCAGAATACGCGGAACAAAACAGATGATCACGCTGCCGATCCCTCCGCTGAATTCTCCCATACTGTAAAATGGGGTAAATACAAAAGAAGTCACGGTCGGATTCACTGTATTATTAATAAAGCTGGTCAGTCCAAACAGCAGTCCCAGCAGAGCTCCCGTCTTTGGTCCCATCAAAAGGGATGCCAGAATCACCGGAATATGGATAATCGTTGCTCTTGTAAATCCCAGCGGGATATATCCGAGAAAAGGGGTGAACGCCATGATTACAATAATAACTCCAAAAATTGCCGTCTGTACCATATGCCGTGTGCGCACACTGCTGCCTGTTGTCTGTGTTTTGTTTGTTGTCTGATTCATAAATTGCCTCCTTGTTATCATTCTCTTTCGAGATACAATACTGATTGGCACAGAATTTTTATTCTGTCTCCATATTAATTTGTTGCTTTTAAAATTTCGTCCAGGATCCTTAAGGCTGTCTCCTCTTTCGTCATTTTTCCGAGTGAAACTTCCTCCTGCCCGGTAATGATCGTCACCACATTGGTATCTCCGGCAAATCCTGCCCCTTCTACCTTCAGATTGTTTGCCACGATCATGTCAAGATGCTTCTTTTCCAGTTTTTTTCTGGAATTCTCCAGCATATTCTCCGTCTCCATGGAAAAACCGCATAAAAACTGATGCTCTTTTTTATGCTCTCCCAGAAACTTCAGGATATCATCTGTACGCTCCATTGGAATCGCCAGATCATCGTCCTTCTTTTTCATCTTTTCACTGCTCACTGATTTTGGCCGGTAATCTGCCACTGCAGCTGCTTTGATGATAATGTCCTGATCTTTGGCCCTCTTTGTGACCTCTTCGTACATCTCTTTTGCTGTTACCACGTCCACCACGTGAACAAATTCCGGTTTTGCAATGGATGTCGGACCACTTACCAGCGTCACCTCTGCTCCGCGCAGCATACACATTTTTGCAATCGCATATCCCATCTTTCCGGTGGAATGATTGGTAATAAATCTGACCGGATCGATCGATTCCTGTGTCGGACCTGCCGTCACCAGCACCCGTTTACCCTGCATATCTTTTTCATATGCGATTTCTCTTAAAATGTACTGTAACAGCAGCTCCGGCTCGGGCATCTTCCCGGCTCCGGTATCCCCGCATGCGAGGTATCCCACTGCCGGACTGATCACCTCATATCCATAGTGTTCCAGAATTTTAAGATTGTCCTGCAGGATCGGATTATCGAACATGTTTGTGTTCATTGCCGGTGCAATGATCTTTTTACACTTACATGCCATAACTGTCGTCGTCAGCATATCATCTGCGATCCCGTGCGCGATCTTTCCGATCACATTGGCACTGGCCGGTGCCACTAAAACCACATCCGCCTGCTTGGCAAGTGCCACGTGCTCTACACTGTACTGAAAATTCCGGTCAAACGTATCCACCAGACATTTGTTCCCTGTCAAAGACTCAAATGTGATCGGATTGATAAAATTAACCGCGTTTTTGGTCATCAGTACCTGCACATTGGCATGCAGCTTTTTCAGTGCACTGGCAAGCGATGCGATCTTGTACGCAGCAATACTTCCGGACACCGCAAGTACTACTGTTTTGCCTTTCAGCATAAAAATCCCCCTTTTCCTGTTTTGTAGCATCCCGAGATTCGGGTATACTCAGTTTCTGTTCCATTATATGGGATTATTCTGCAAATTGCAATTCTTAAACGTCAACTCCCGCCTTTTTAAGAAATTCCACGCATGGTCAGCTGAATTCGTTTCTTCTTCAGATCCACACTCATCACTTTCACATCAACGATATCTCCCACACTGACAGCCTCCAGCGGATGCTTGATATACTTGTCTGTAATCTGGGAAATGTGTACCAGTCCATCCTGATGTACCCCGATGTCCACAAAGACTCCAAAATCAATGACATTTCGAACAGTTCCTTTTAGGATCATCCCTTCTTTCAGATCTTTCATATCCAGCACATCCGTACGAAGGATCGGTTTTGGCATCTCATCTCTCGGATCTCTTGCAGGTTTTTCCAGCTCTTTTACAATATCACGGAGTGTGATTTCTCCGATTTCCAGCTCTTGAGACAGCTTTTTGTAATCTTTAACTGTTTTGGACAAACCGGACAGATTCCCTCCTGCCACATCCTCCAGCGTAAATCCCTGTCTCTCCAGTAGTTTTTCTGTCGCTCCATAAGACTCCGGATGAACCCCTGTGGCATCCAGCGGATTTTTCCCGCCCTGAATGCGCATGAATCCGGCACATTGTTCAAATGCTTTCGGCCCCAGTTTTGCGACCTTCAACAGATCTTTACGATCCTGGAACTTTCCGTTTTCCTCCCGATATGCCACAATGTTTTTGGCGATTGCACCGGAAATCCCGGAAATATAGGAAAGCAGAGGCGCTGATGCGGTATTCAGATCAACACCTACCTTATTTACACAGTCTTCCACAACTCCGCTCAGTGATTCACCCAGCTTTTTCTGATTCATATCATGCTGATACTGTCCCACGCCGATGGACTGTGGCTCGATCTTCACCAGTTCCGCAAGCGGATCCTGCAGCCTTCTTGCAATGGATGCCGCACTTCTCTGTCCCACATCAAACTTCGGAAATTCTTCGCTTGCCAGTTTGCTGGCTGAATACACGGATGCTCCAGCCTCATTGACGATCACATACTGCACTTTCTCCGGAATCTCTTTTAACAGCTCCACAATAAACTGCTCGGACTCCCTGGATGCTGTTCCGTTTCCAAGCGAAATCAACGTAATATGATATTTCGGAATGATCTTTTTCAATAAATCTTTCGATGCTTTGATCTTTGCAGGAGTCGTCGGGGCAGTCGGATAAATGACAGTCGTTCCCAATACTTTTCCGGTCGGATCTACCACAGCAAGTTTACATCCTGTACGGAATGCCGGGTCCCATCCAAGTACTACCTGGCCTGTGATCGGCGGTACAATATTGAGCTTATAGCCGCCCACTTTGTACCAAAAGCCCGTCGGACGGCAGATTTTTCCCAAATACTTCGATTGCTCCATTTTCTGCTTTTTCTGTCAGATCACTGCGGATTTCTCTTTCAATCGCCGGACCGATCAGACGCTTATAGCTGTCTTCCACCGCTTCTTTGAGTGCCTGCTCTGTATCTAGATTCTTTCCGTGAAATATCTGTTTTTCCAGATAGCCAAGAATCTCTTCCTCCGGTGCCTCAATCTTCACTGTCAGGATCTTTTCTTTTTCTCCCCTGTTCAGCGCAAGAATGCGGTGTCCTGCCAGCTTTGACAATGGTTCTTCGAATTCATAATACATTTCATAAACCGACTCTGCTTCCGGATCTTTTGCCGTGGAGATCAATTTTCCTTTTTTCATGGTGATCTTTCGAATCCAGCTTCTGTAGTCTGCCTCATCCGAAATTGATTCTGCAATGATATCTTTTGCTCCGGCAATTGCATCTTCTGCGCAGACCACACCCTTTTCTTCCGATACATATTTTTCAGCTTCTTCTAAAAGCGGCATTTTCAGCTTCTGGAGGATAATCACTGCCGCCAAAGGCTCCAGGCCTTTTTCTTTTGCGATCGTTGCCCGTGTTCTTCTCTTCGGACGATACGGACGATACAGATCTTCCACCACGACAAGTGTCCCTGCTTCCAGGATCTGACTTTTCAATTCCTCTGTCAGTTTTCCCTGTTCTTCAATGCTGGAAAGTACCTGCTCTTTTTTCTCTTCCAGATTTCTCAAATACACAAGACGCTCGTGCAATTTCCGCAGCTGTTCATCATTGAGAGATCCTGTTGCTTCTTTTCGATATCTTGAAATAAACGGGATCGTATTCCCTTCATCAATCAATTTTACAGCTGCATCTACTTGCCAGCGCTTTACTTCCAGTTCTTCTGTCAATTTTTGATTAATATCCATGTTGTTTTCCTCACTTTTGTTATTATTTTTTCCCTTGCCCTCATGAAAAATCGAATAACTGGTGCTATTATAACACAGGTTTCTGTTTTGAAACTACAAAAAAGATTTACGCTCCTTCGATTCTTTGCTATCATAAAAAGAAAAAGGAACTGTACATATTCTATGAACCGAACGATCACATATTTGATTTCCGACAAAGATGCCGGATTTACCATTGAGCAAAACTTAAGACACCGCGGATATTCCGCCAAAAACATTACCCATTTAAAAAAGACACCAGAAAGTGTCCTGTTAAATGGTATATGGGTTCACATGACACACCACCTGACATCCGGAGATGAACTGGTGATCCGGATTGTAGAAGAGCAATCTTCAGAACGGGTTCCTCCGGTAGAACATCCCATCCATATTGTCTATGAGGATGAAGATATTCTCGTCATCGACAAGCAGGCCGGGATGCCGATCCACC
>OHAS01002008.1_pt1 | contig 15326 bp, 12 predicted proteins | sample 1577131 | NCBI WGS metagenome assembly OHAS01 (sample SAMEA3541566, study PRJEB24748) | human gut metagenome | biome: human gut; feature: human-associated habitat; material: faeces | place: China | collected 2012 | reverse complement strand
GACCTTGAAAGCACTGGATTATTATTCTGACGCACAGCTGATCGTTGATGCTGATATCTGCAATGAGAATACCATTCAGGCAGCGAGAGCGGCTGACTTTATTATCTGCAGTGAGGAGTTTGCGTCAGATTATTTAGGTGAAGCTTTAGCGCTGAATGACATGGCTAAACTGAATCAACAGTTTGAAACGATCCGCAAACTGAATCATCGCCAGTTGATTATAACGATTGGCGATCGGGGTGCGATTTATAAAATGGGTGATCAGCCGGAAATTTTCCCTGCTTATCCAGTCAAGGCCATTGATTCCTGCGGGGCGGGCGACATTTTTCACGGGGCCTTCGCATGGTGTGCGGATCAGCAGGCTTCAATGCTTGATGCGCTGAAAATTGCCAGTCTTACCGCCAGCATATCAGTAACTCGTAAAGGCTCACAGACTTCCATTCCTTCATACGATGAAGTGATGACAAAGTTCAGACAATCATAAAATAAAAAGTTCTCCGGATGGAAAACTTCATTACGCTGTGTCATCATTGATGCAGCGTTTTATTATGCTTCAGTTATTCCTTTTTCTTAGGCTTTGGCAGCGGCAGCTCAGGATAAGAGGCTTCGATTACATCTCTTAGGAGCTCTTTATTTTCAATGTCGGCAACAAACATTTTTTTAGCGCCGGCATAGGGAAAAGCTTCAACCACCGGGTCAAGCAAAGCTTTGCCTGCCTTTGTTTCCTTGATAAACAGCTGACCATCGCAGATCAGACCAATAACTTTCTCCCGATAATAAACGACATATTCACCCATCATCGGCCGGGTGCGCAGCTCCTCTAAAAGACTTAACTGGTCAAGGATATAGGCCAGCATATCTTTACTGGTTGACATCATGCATTCCTCATTTCTTGGTGATGCTTCTATTATACTTTATATCCTTATTTAGTGGTATACTAAAAACAAAGGTGGTGCTTATGGAAAAATCAGAAAAGAAAAGCATGAAGCGGAGTGTCAAAGAATTGGAAAGTCGTTTTGCGATGCTTCAGCAGCAATTGAAAACCGCAAAGGTACCGGCAGTCATTACGTTTGATGGCTGGGGCGCCAGCGGCAAGGGAACACTGATTGGTAAAATGATATTAAACCTTGATCCGCGCGGTTTTGCAGTATGTGCAATGAAGGAAGCGGACGCGGCTGAACAACGTTATCCTTTTTTATATCGCTATTGGCTGAAATTGCCGGCAAAGGGGGAAATTACGATTTTTGACCGCAGCTGGAATCAGGAAATCTCAGTGTTTCGCGTTGATCGTGAAATGAAGCAAAAGTGCTTTAAGGAACAGCTGGAAAGTGTTCTGCGCTTTGAACGTCAGCTTTGTGATGATGGTGCTGTGCTCTTGAAATTCTTCTTGAATATCTCAAAGAAGGAGCAGGCCAAACGATTTGAAAAATTGCTTGCCGATAAGACAACCGCCTGGCGGGTAACGGATTTGGATATATACCGCAATGAGCATTATAATGAATATGCGAAAGCTTTTGATGAGATGATTGAGAAAACAGAAACTGACCATGCACCATGGCATTTGATCGATGCTAGTGATAAGGATGAAGCCTATTATAAGATTCTGGAATGCTGTGTAGAGACCCTTGAAGCAAAAATGAAGGAAAATCTTCAGCATGACGGCATTCGGGCTGACCAGATGAAAATGCCGCTGCTGACAATGCCATTGCTGCAGGATGTTGATTTATCTTTAACGATTGATGATGAGACTTATAAAGAGGAATTAAAAAAAGCCCAGAAAAAACTGCGCATGTTATCGAATGAATTATATTTAAAAAAGATACCGCTTATTTTATGCTATGAGGGATGGGACGCGGCAGGCAAGGGCGGCAATATTAAACGGTTAGCCGCCTGTTTTGATCCGCGCGGTTATAACGTAAATCCCACCTCAGCACCTAATGCTTATGAAGCAAGCCATCACTATCTTTGGCGTTTTTGGCGGCATTTGCCTAAGAACGGACATATCGCTGTTTTTGATCGCACATGGTATGGCCGGGTCATGGTTGAGAGAATTGAGGGCTTTTGTACTGAACAGCAGTGGCTGCGGGCTTATAATGAAATTAATGAATTTGAACAGGATCTGAGCCGCTGGGGAGCTGTGATTTTAAAGTTCTGGCTGCAAATTGATAAAGATGAGCAGCTGAAACGTTTTCAAGAACGGCAGAATACACCAGAGAAACAGTGGAAGATTACCGATGAAGATTGGCGGAATCGTGAAAAATGGGAGCAATATGAACCGGCAGTCAATGAAATGCTGAGACTGACCTCGACAACCTTTGCCCCGTGGATGATCATTGAATCCAATTCTAAGGAATATGCCCGCTTAAAAACGATTCACTTAGTAATTGATGCGATTGAAAAACGGCTTGATCAAAAGGGATGAAGATTCTTGAAAACAGATGCAGGGAGGGATAAATTAAAATGAAATGCCCATATTGTCAAAATGAAATGCAGTCAGGATATATCCCCAACGCCGGGCAGCCGGTTCAATGGATTCCCAATGGTGAAAAGCCGTCAATATTTACTTTCACAGTGGCTGGTCATGGCATTCCTTTATTAAATCAATTTAAGCCGTTAAAAGCGAATGGATATATTGCAGAGGCTCATTATTGTCCGACATGTAAATTGGTTATTGCACCAACTAAAGAATGATTTGATGAAGCCGGCTTGAATAATTCAATGACTTTCCTTATCAAAGATTTTATAACAATTAAAAGGGGTGAAGATTCACCTCTTTTATAATTGACAGTTTTACGTTTCCTATGGAAGATGCAGAATTTTTCAAAATGAATGTTTTACTGACAGATTATTATTAATGGCGGCTTCAATGAGCTGGATTGCTTCATCATAATCGGAATAGCCTCTCATGACTTCATATTTCTCATCTTTTAATAATGATTCAAGCAGACGTTTTCTTACCGAGCGCTGATTTTCTTCGTTCGACTCTAAGCGGATTCCTTTAAAGATTGGATGCTCGTCATAATTGTAGCTGCTGGTGCAAGTCTTTTCAATATAGGTCTTAAAGTAATGGGCGGCTTCAGACAGATTCTGTTTGCTGAGACAGCAGTGACAAAGTAATAGCTGACTGCTGCCTTGCGGGATTTGAAACAGCTCCTCCAGCTGGCCGGATAAAACAAGAAGCGGTATTTGTTCATTCTCCTCACTGAGACGGGCAAGCACTGAAAGGCAGCTGATACATTTGTTTATTTCTTGCAGCAGCAGCCCCTGACATGCTTGCCTGGCTTCTTCAAAACGTTCCTGTTTTTCATAAAGGCTTAAAATAATGGCAGAAGCGTCAATGGTTTGTTCCTGCAAGCTTATCAACAGCTTTTCACATTCCTCATATGCCTGCAGGTTTAACAGACAGTAGGCTTTGGAAAACATAGCGCTGTTTGTAAGTTTTGGGTCTTGTTGGTCAATTACGGCTTGTAAAAGGTTGGCTGCCTTTTGATATTGCTCATTGATAAAGGCCTCATCAGCATTTTCTGCTAGCGGTGCGTACATCATGATCAGCGTTCCCGCACTAAGCAGTAAGCTGCCGTTGGCAGGGTATTGGCGCAAATAGTGATTCATCAGGCGGATGCCATCCGCATAACTTTTCTGAAGCATACAAGTTCGGACTTCATCTTTTATGTCCATAATTGCTTGGGAAGTCAGCTGAATTTGAAAATCAAACAGTTCATCTAAAGTGATATGAAGGGCTCTGGCTAATGGCGGCAGTAAGCTGATATCCGGAGCCGTGCTGCCATTCTCCCATTTGCTCACCGCTCCTGCCGATATCCCCAGCTGATTGGCCAATTGTTCCTGTGTCAAGCCTAGTTTTCGGCGGTTTTCCGCAATTTTTAGTTTTAATTGTGTCATAACATTCTCCTTCTATCCCCATTATAATCGATGTTTAATCGCTTCACAAGCGAGCGGTTCGCCACTTTAAGATGCATAAAGTTGAGCGGCGTTCAAGTTGTGAGTTGACATTGAATCAGCAAAAGAAGTAAACTTTAATCAATAAAAGGACGGTCACTTATGGAACGACAAAATATTTTCTTTGATGTAGACGGCACACTTCTTGATTCAGCAACGCATGAGTTCCCTCAATCAGCGAAAGCGGCGATACAATCCCTAAAGCAGGCTGGGCATCGTGTATTCATCGCAACGGGGCGTTGTTATGCTTCATTGAAGCGCTGCGGTTTAATGGATGCGATTGAATGGGATGGCTATGTATTAAGCAATGGTCAGGTTGTCATGCTGAAGGATCATACATTGCTTCATGAAGAGTGCATAGATGCTAGGGCGGTTAAACAATGCATTGACATAGCAGCAAAGCATCAAATCGCGCTTTCATTAATTAGCAGCGATGATTGGTTTATGATGGATGCTGGTAATGAGTATGTAAAGCGTGCGCATCAATTTTTAAATGAAGTGCTGCCCAATTGCCGTCCTTATAAAGGTGAGCCGATCATTACGATGCTGGCCTATGATTCAAGAAATGCTGATTATCATGAATTTAGAAAGATTGAGGGACTCAAGGTGATCCCTGCCGAATCAACCTATGCGGATTTAATTGTTGAGGGTGTCAGCAAGGCAGACGGCATTAAAAGGTTATGCACCTATTTTGAACAGGAAGATTATATCGCGTTTGGTGACAGCTTAAATGATTGGGAAATGATGGAACAGGCCGCGCTTTCTATTGCCATGGGCCAAGGAAATGAAAAGCTGAAGGCGCAGGCAGATTTTGTAACCCGTTCAGTCAATGAGGATGGCATTGCCTATGCTGTGAATGCATTGGGGTTACTTAAAGAAACTAAGGCTGATCATATAAAATAACTTTGATAAGTTTTATAACTATACAGCATATCCGCTGTTTTTTTTATAAAAAGAACCCGTCAATTTGAGGGATGTTGACGGGTTAAGGGGCAGGTATATCAGGCTGCTTCGTGTTTATTCGTGAAATAACAGAGCTGTGTAACAGGGAATCGGCCACGCTTTATCTGAACATAATGATTCAAGGGCATCAGCATCAGCGCGCAGGGTTTCCATCATTTTTAGAATTGTGGTGGAAAAGAGCTTACCCTGTTCATGCATTGAATCAAGGGCAGTTGTTTTAATGCATGCTTTTTCCAGCTTTTGGCAGTCAAAGTAGAGGGCTTTATAATTTTCATCAACCTGATGAAGGTGATCCATTTCGGCGGCACAATCAAAGGCGGGTGAGACTGCTTTTTTGTTAAGAATGGTTTCGGTTAATGATTTTGTGACCTTTTCAACGGCAGGCAGGATTTGTTTTTGAACCATGTCAACCATTGTCAGGGCTTCGATATTGATTGTTTTACAGTAATTTTCAAGAAGGATCTCACCGCGTGAGCGCATCTCATTTTCAGTGAAGATTTTGTGTTTTGTGAAAAGCTTGATATTTTTTTCAGAGGTGTAATAAGGCAGGGCATCAATCGTTGTTTTAAGATTAAGCAGACCTCTTTTTTCTGCTTCTTTTACCCATTCATCAGTATAGCCATTGCCTGAGAATAGAATCCGTTTATGCTCTCTGATGGTTTTCTTGATTAAGGCTGCCAGTGCCGGTTTCAGCTCTTCAGCTTTTTCCAGCTCATCGGCAAACAGACTTAATTCTTCCGCGACAATGGTATTCAGCATAATGTTAGGGCATGCGATTGAGAGACTTGAACCAAGCATTCTGAATTCAAATTTATTGCCGGTAAAGGCAAAAGGAGACGTTCGGTTTCTATCAGTCGTATCCTTTGGAAAGGCTGGGAGAATGTCGACGCCGATTTCCATTTTTTTGTCATAGATTTTATCATAGACCGTATTTTCTTCGATACATTCAAGAATTGAAGTAAGTTCATCTCCCAAATGGACGGATATTATAGCCGGCGGTGCTTCGTTGGCACCAAGGCGGTGGTCGTTGCTAGGGGTAGCAACAGAAACACGAAGTAAATCCTGATACTCATCTGCCCCCTTGATCACTGCGCAGAGAAACAATAGAAACTGAGCGTTGGTTGCCGGTGTTTCACCGGGCTCCAACAGATTGACACCTGTGTTAGTGGAAATCGACCAGTTGTTATGTTTTCCGCTGCCATTGATCCCCTCGAAGGGCTTTTCATGCAGCAGGCAGGCGAAGCCATGCTTATCCGCGATTTTTTTCATTAATTCCATCGTTAGCTGATTGTGGTCGGTAGCAATATTTGTGGTGGAAAAGATAGGCGCTAATTCAAACTGACGGGGAGCAACTTCTTTATGCTCCGTTTTGGCAAGGATGCCCAGCTTCCACAATTCTTCATCCAGCTCTTGCATAAAAGCCAAAACACGATTATCCAGCATACCGAAGTAATGATCTTCCATCTCCTGACCTTTGGGCGGTAATTTACCGAATAAAGTTCGGCCGCATAATAAAAGGTCTTCTCTTTGGACAAATAATTCTTTATCAATCAGGAAATATTCTTGTTCACAGCCGACGGTTGTTGAAACATGGGCGGCGTTACTGCCGAATAATTTCAGGATTCTCAATGCCTGCTCATTCAGCACTGCCATGGAACGCAGCAGCGGTGTTTTCTTATCGAGTGAGCTGCCGTCAAAGGAACAGAAAATCGTTGGGATACAGAGTGTATTGTCTTTAATAAAAGCGTAGGAGGTTGGATCCCAGGTCGTATAACCGCGGGCTTCAAAGGTTGCCCGCAGACCGCCGTTAGGAAAGCTTGAAGCATCCGGCTCACCTTTGATCAGTTCTTTGCCGGAAAATTCGAGAATGACGCCATCATGATCATCCGGGGCGATAAAGCTTTCATGTTTTTCAGCGGTAATGCCGGTCATCGGCTGAAACCAGTGGGTATAGTGAGTGGCACCTTTTTCTACTGCCCAGTCCTTCATCGCGTTGGCAACCGTATTGGCTACATTGACATCCAGTGTTTTTCCTTCGCGGATGGTCGCTTTAAGCTTTTTGAATACATCTTTAGGCAGCTTTTCTTTCATGACAGCTTCGTTAAATACCATACTGCCAAATGCATCAGTGATTGGTTTCATACACAGTCCTCCTTGTTTAATTAAATAAAAAAGGTGCTGAAAACAATTTCTGTTTCAGCACCTTTGCTTATTTATGCCGCTATTATATGCTTAGAAGATTGGCGATGTCAACATATTTTTGAATAAATTTTGCTTTAACTTAAAGAGCGGTGTAACGGACATACTCGTAAATTTATTCGGCTTGCTAATAAGTATTAAGGGTAAAGCTATTTGTATAGAGTGAGGTAAATCTAATTTATTAAATCTGAAATAGGCTGCAAGAAAATGTGCGAAGTGAATGAATGCAAAAAAGACTTCAGAAACAGCAAAAATAAAAGAGAGTTAGCGATTAACTAATGCATTTGTTGCCGTTAATGTGATATACTTTTTTTAAATTAGTATAGTTGAAGATTACCAATTAATGGAGAGGATCAGATGCTAACAAGCACAAATCGTATTTAGATTATTTTAGAATTGATTATTAGATAAGAAATATAGCTGGGGACTGAAATTGTTGGATGCTTTTGAGGGATATTTTGTTATGGTATGAATTGGGCAGACATAGTATACTGACAAATGGTTTTGTAAAAAAGACGCAGAAAACCCCTAAAGTAGAGATAGAACGTGCGAAGACATATCGAGATGATTATGTAGAAAGGTGTGATAAGAATGAAAAAATTTGATGACTTTTTAGAAGAACAGATGCAGAATCAGGAATTTAAAAAGGAGTATGATGATTTATAGCCGGAATTTGATGTGATAAGAGCAATTGTTGATGCTAGGACTTCTCAGAACCTTACACAGAAGCAACTTGCAGAAAAAACGGGCATAAATCAGGCAGATATCAGCAAACTGGAAAATGGCACGAGAAATCCATCCATAAATCTGTTAAAAAGACTGGCAGAAGGTATGGGGATGATGCTGGAAATTGAGTTTGTTCCAAAACAGAAAGTATAGATAAATACTTTATTATTCAAGAATTCTAAAGCGACAGGCGTACTATTGAATGTAGTGGTACGCATGTTTAGGTTAGAGAAAACAATAAGTGAAAACTAAGAAAATTAAGGAGTTTGAGAACATGATAAAAATACTATTCATTTGCCATGGGAACATCTGCCGTTCACCGATGGCTGAATTTGTAATGAAGGATATGGTAAAGAACCATGGTCTTGTTGATGCGTTTATCATCGATTCCGCAGCTGTCAGCCGGGAGGAGTTAGGCAATGGCATTCACTATGGAACACGCGATAAGCTGAAACAGATGGGCATACCATGCTCAACTCATCATGCCGTTCAGGTAACACGTCATGATTATGATACCTATGATTTGCTGATCGCAATGGATCAGTCTAATATTAATGGTTTACATCGTCTCTTAGGCAATGATGACCAGCATAAAATAACCAAACTGCTCAGCTATGCCGGCCTTGATCGAGACATAGCCGATCCATGGTATAGCGGCAACTTTGATGAAACTTATGATGATATACAGAAGGGATGTGCAGCTTTATTAAGGGAACTGCATCCGGAGGTGAATGATGATTGAACAATTTCTAAGTATTTTTTATGACTGCCTGCATTTTTCGCAAACCGAAGCTTTTCCAACTGAACGCTTTGCCAGCCTGTTTGCTGACCACGCTGTCTTGATCGAACATCAGCCCCATGGCTTTCAGACTTTGAGCGTAAACGAATTCATTGCGTCAATGAATGCTTATCAGGCAGAAATGACGGGCACTTTCCATGAAAGTCAGACAAATTTTCAAGTCAGTGAGGAAGCCGGTGTTCTGATTGTTGACAGTAATTATGAAAAGCAGATCAACGATCAAAATTTTTATGGTACGAATCATATGATCTTGACTGAGATTCAAGGCCAGCTCAAAATTATCAGTATTGTTTTTTAGAGTGAGAAAAATTCACTCTCTTTTTTTTGCTTCTTGAATATGTTATAGTTGTAAACAGATTGATTCATCTGAAAGGGTGAAGCATGGTTGGATCAATTGAGCGCCTGGACTAAGGAAAGTCGACGAGGACAGCAGTTATCGAAAGATTCGGCGGGTGCTGCTGCGGTGAACAGTGAATCGTAAGAATGGGGACAAAAGCAGAGGACTGCCACAAAGCTGCCATTCGGCACTGATAACTGGAGGAATAATTTATGTGTGGAATCATTGGCTATGCAGGCACTAAAAATGCGCATGGTGTTTTAATTGACGGCTTAAAGGCACTGGAATATAGGGGCTATGATTCAAGCGGAGTGGCGGTTTTTACGCATGGCAGAATCGAAACAGTGAAAGCACAGGGAAAGATCAAAAATCTTGAAGCATTGCTGAATGAGGATATGGGTACATGCGGCATTGCCCACACCCGTTGGGCAACTCATGGCGAAGCGAATAGGGTAAATGCTCATCCGCATACAATTGGCAGGGTTACGTTAGTGCATAACGGCATCATTGAAAATGCCGATGAATTACGGCAGACTTATCAACAAAAGGGCATCATTTTTGCTTCGGACACCGATACGGAAACCATTGCTGCCCTGATTAATGATTTTGTGAATCAGGGAATAAAATTGACGCGTGTCTGCGTGCCGGTGAAAACTTAAAGGGCAGTTACGCGCTGGCCATTCTTTTTGAGGATGAGCCGGATACGATCTATGCGATGCGCAAGGATTCACCTTTGATTCTTGGCTTAAGTGATGATGGCAATTATGTGGCAAGTGATGTCAGTGCCTTTTTAAAAGCCACGAATAAGATTCTTGAACTAGAGGAACATGAGGTTGTACGGCTTACTTGCTCACAGTTAGAAATCTTTGATCAACAAGGTAAGGCAGAACGAGATTGGCACACCAGCTGCCGTGAGCTGTCAGGCTTAGATAAAAATGGCTTCGATTCATATTTGCTTAAGGAAATTTTTGAACAGCCGCTGGCCATAAAACGTACCCTTGCTGCTTATATGAATGAAAATTTTGATAATTTAGAAACCCTAATGCCTGATTTGACCACTGTTGATTTTATTTATTTTGTGGCATGCGGTTCTGCCTGTCATGCCGGTATGATTGCCAAACACTGGCTTGAAAAGCTGGTTCATATGCGCTGTGTCTGTGAGTGCGCCAGTGAATTCAGATATGGCAATCCACCCTTGGATAAAAAAACACTTGTCGTATTAATCTCACAGTCAGGTGAAACGGCAGATACGCTGGCAGCTTTGCGCATGTGCCGCAAAAGGGGAGTGAAAACAGCTGCTATCGTGAATGTGGAAGGCTCCAGCATTGCGAAAGAGGCAGATGTATATCTACCCACAGCAGCGGGCATTGAGGTATCTGTGGCGACTACCAAAGCTTATACATGTCAAGTAGCTGTGCTTGCTTTATTCTGTATTCATGCGGCAATACAACGTCATCAACTCTCAATGGAGGATCAAAAACAATTGCTTGCCGATCTAAACAGGCTGCCTGCTTTAATGGCAGATTTGATTCGTAATGATACGATCTGTCGGTTTGCCGATCAAATTGGTGATGCTCATGATGTGTTCTTTATCGGCCGCGGCATAGACTATGCGCAATCACTGGAAGGCTCTTTAAAGCTGAAGGAAATTTCTTATATTCATTCTGAAGCCTATGCCGCCGGTGAATTAAAGCACGGCACTATCGCATTGATCGAGGCAGGCACACCCGTTCTGGCGCTGATCAGTGATGCGGCTTTAGCGGCTAAAACTTTCTCCAATATGGCTGAAGTCAAAGCCAGAGGCGCAAAGCTGCTTTTGGTCATTCGTGAAGATCTCTATCATCAATCAGGGAATGATACTCATCTTAAACTGCCCAAAGTTCATCCGCTCCTGCAAGGCATACTTTCAATCATTCCCTATCAGCTGCTGGCATATCATCTTGCGAAGCGGCGCGGCTGTAATCTGGATCAGCCAAGGAATCTCGCAAAGAGTGTAACAGTTGAATGAAAATAATGTAAAAAAATGAAAGAAAGCATTGACATTTGCAATTCATGGCAGTAAACTAGAACTGCGAACAAAGACGTTCTATAAATGTACGATGTGTACAATTATAGGCGTCTTTTCTTTTTAAGGAGGCTAATGAATATGCTTAAAAAGAGACAGGTAAGGATGCAATCAGTCAGCTGATTCAGCGATTTTCAATATGAATATTAGGAAGGGAGTCATTAACATGTGTGGTTTAATGTTTATCAGCAATCCATCAAAAATAATGGAATTTATGCATGGATTTAAAAAAATCGCCCGCCGCGGCCCTGATATGGAACGGGTTGAAATTATGGATCAGGGAATTCTAGGCTTTCACCGACTGGCTATTATGGATGTTGAGCCTTCAGGGATGCAGCCAATGCATCATCTTGGCAACGCGGTAATCTGTAATGGTGAAATCTATAATTTTCGTGCTATAAAAAAGGAATTGATAGAGGCAGGGGTTCAATTTCATTCCGGCAGTGACTGTGAGATTCTGCTTCCCCTATATGAAAAAATGGGGTGTGAGCTATTTAATATCCTTGATGCGGAATTTGCCTGTGTAATTGTTGACGCGGGTCATAAAAAAATCATCGCTGCCCGTGATCCGCTCGGTATCCGTCCATTGTTTTATGGTTATCTGTCTGATGGTTCAATCTGCTTTGCCTCAGAAGCTAAAGCATTGACTCATTGCTGTGATATAGTGAAGCCTTTTCCTTGCGGTACTTATTATGAGGAGGGTCAGTTTATTACATATCATGATAACTGTACGCAAAGTCAGCCAGGTTTTGATACCTTGACTTCAGCTTTAGAAGTCATTCATGATGATTTGGTACAGGCTGTCATTAAGCGTTTGGACGCGGATGCCGAGCTGGGCTTTCTTTTAAGCGGCGGTCTGGATTCCAGCCTTGTATGCGCCATCGCTCAAAGATATTTGAAGAAACCAATCAAAACATATGCGATCGGTATGGCAAAGGATGCCATTGATTTAAAATACGCGAAGGAAACCGCGGCCTATATCGGTTCAGAACATACGGAATTCTTAATGTGCCGTGAAGATGTACTGTCGGCGCTGGATGAAGTAATCATGACACTTGAAACGTATGACATCACAACGATTCGGGCAAGTCTTGGCATGTATTTATTATGCAGGCAGATTCATGCAAAGACTCATACAAAGGTATTGCTGAGCGGCGAGGTATCTGATGAATTATTCGGCTATAAGTATACGGATTATGCCCCGGATGCTCACGCCTTTCAGCAGGAGAGTGAAAAGCGTATCCGTGAATTATATATGTATGATGTACTGCGGGCAGACCGCTGTATCTCCGCTCATGCGCTGGAAGCCCGTGTTCCTTTCGGGGATCTTCGCTTCTTATCGGATGTATTGGCAATTGATCCTAAATTGAAAATGAATGGTACCGGTAAAGGAAAGTATCTGCTGCGCAAGGCTTTTGAAAAAGATAAACTGCTGCCCGATGATATTCTCATGCGTGAAAAAGCAGCTTTCTCTGATGCGGTAGGTCATTCTATGGTGGAAGATCTGAAAGCTTATGCGGAAACATTATACAGCGATGAAGAATTTGTCAAGCGCTGCCGATTGTTTGCCTATCATGCCATTCCTTATACGAAAGAGAGTTTGATGTACCGGGAAATCTTTGAAAAATACTATCCCGGACGGGCGGCTTGGATTAAAGATTATTGGCTGCCTAATCAATCCTGGGAGGGGTGTCATGTATCCGATCCCAGTGCCCGTGTTCTTGATAATTATGGTGAAAGTGGAAAATAACCGGTAAACACCGGTTTTTCTATGGAAATTCACACGGTTTTCACATTGCTTAGGTAGAATTAAGTGATATAATAACGTTGCACTTTTTAGACTGGGAGAATACTTATGAAAAAAAGAAATGTAAAAAATAATGGGAAAACGATCGATTTGATCTTTCTGATCTTGTTCGCTGGTTCAGCCTTATATTTTCTGGTTGAAACGATGATCGGGCATCTGCTTCCTACCAAATATATTCTGATAGCATCAGTTGTACTGCTGATCGTTGTCGGCTTGTTATATCTGAGCATCCGCTTATCAAAACATAGCTCATGGCCGCGCTGTCTTTTAAGTCTTGTACTGGCTGGCGCGCTCTTATTCGGCGGTGTTTATCAGATGCGCATCCGAAAGGCATTCGGCAGTATCGATGATGGTTCAGTAAATATCAATGCGATCTCTTTAGTAGTCCTGGAATCCTCAGCCTTTCAATCAGCGGCTGACTTAAGCAATCATAAAGTGGGTTTGATCGGCTCCGCTGAAAACGCGCTGAACGCATCGGCAATCAATGAAATAAATGATGTTACGATTACATATATTGAGAGTCAGGATTCAATGATGCTGGCTAATGAATTAGTCACACAAAACGTTGACGCTGCCTTGATGGCCAATTCACAGCTTACGATGATTGAAAAGAATAATGAAGATCTGTACCAGCGTCTGCGGGTTATTAAAACATATGAAATGAAGGTTGATAATACAGAAATAGCCAGTGATAAGGATATTACCAAAGAACCCTTTACAGTCTATATTTCCGGATTAGACAGCTTGGGTATCCCGAATTACAATGGTCTCAGCGATGTGAATATGCTGCTGATGATAGATCCTGTTACCCATCATATTGAAATGGTTTCCATTCCAAGAGATGCTTATATACCTAATAAGGCTTATAATAATTATCCGGATAAGTTAACGCATACCGGTAATGACGGCATTGATAATGTTGTTCAGTCAATGGAAAATGTATTCGGTTTTGATATTGATTATTATGCCAAGGTCAGCTTTTCATCGCTGATCGAAATTGTGAACACTTTAGGCGGCATTGATGTAGATGTTCAGCTTGAATTTTATGAACAGGATGAAAACCGTGATTTCTCCAATCAGATTCATCTTTATCCTGGCTTGCAGACATTGGATGGCCGCAGTGCTTTGGCTTATGCCAGACATCGGCATACCGAAGGCTGGGGCGATCTTGGACGAAATTACGCTCAGCAGCAAATCATTCAGGCGATCGTTAATAAGCTGCTGACCGCAGAGGGAATCAATAAAGTTCCTGATGTGCTGCAGGTAGGTGCTGAATATGTTTCTACCAATATGCCGATCAGTACGGTAAAACGCTTTATTAATCATGAAATCAGCAATCCGCGCTCCTGGTCGTTCTCATCGACATCACTGGCGGGAGCTTTTAGTGAAAATCAATTGTGCGTGAGCGCGACGGAATATGGACCGCTGTTTGTCTTTATTTTGGATCAGAATGAATTGAATAATGTTTATGCGAAATATTTGGAAATGTTTGAACCATCAAAGCTGTCAGATTTCAAGTTCACTTTAGATGATTTGAATAAATATCAGGTGACGATGCCATATAATGAGTATTTGCTGACAATCGATAATTATCAGTCAAAGATGAGTACCCAATTCCCATCACTGTATTATGTAGCGCCGCCGGTACTGCCGGAGGTGGATGAATCTGATCAAAACACAGGTGAGAATACAGAAGAACCGCCGCTTGATGAACCGGCGACGGATACGGATGTGCCCTTTGATCCTGATCAGGGCGGGGAGTCTGATAACCTGCCGTCCGACAGTGAGAATAATGAAACCGATAATCCGGAGGGTTTTGAAGAAAATCCAATTGCAAATGAACCTGAAGGCAATGACTTGCCGCTTGATCCAGGCGTATAAACAAAGACAGGCTTACGCTTGTCTTTCTTTCATTTTAGAGAATTGACAAGCTTATGGTAAAATCGGATAATGGATGTAAAGGAGCTGACTATGAAAGATAAAAAGAATAATTCAATCATTGATTTGATCTTGCTGCTGATTTATCTGATCTGCGCTCTTTATTTCATGGCTGAACTCTATCTTGGTTCGCTGCTTTCTTTCCGCTTTATGCTGCTGCTTGGAATTGGCTTGCTGTTAATATTGATTTTGTTATTTCTCAGTATCAGTAAAAAAGCCAAAAGCCTGCTGCGGCGGTTGATCACCATTTTGCTTTGTCTGCTTCTGCTGGCGCTTTCAATTGTTCAGATGGGGATACGCTCAGCCTTTTATGAACTGGATAATGTGCCTAAAACAACCTATCATTTATCCTTGATTGTCAGTGATGAAGGTGTCACGGATCTCAATGATATCAAGGGCGGTGAAATTGGTTTGCTGGCGGATCAGGCAAACAGCAACGCATTCGCGCTGAATGAATTAAAGAAAGCCAAGGCATCCTTTAACTATGTAGAATATATCGATTACTCTAAACTGATTCTTGATCTGATGAATGGAC
>OHAS01002007.1_pt1 | contig 15328 bp, 7 predicted proteins | sample 1577131 | NCBI WGS metagenome assembly OHAS01 (sample SAMEA3541566, study PRJEB24748) | human gut metagenome | biome: human gut; feature: human-associated habitat; material: faeces | place: China | collected 2012 | reverse complement strand
GCCAATAGTTTAACACCATTATCAGCCATCATGCGAAGCACTTCCGCATCTGCGGTGTCGTTTACAAATATACAGACAGCGTCTATGCCCTGTGTCAGTATCACATTGTGTTTGTTCAGATGACCTTTATAATAACGAAGTTCAAAATCGTACTCTTTATTCTTCTCATTGAACGAAGCCTCGTCATAAGGTTTGGTGCCGAAAAAAGCAATTGTATATGCCATAACTTCTGAAGTTTTTAGAATTTATTTTATGTCCTCATCGGTACCGGAAATAGGTCTCATCGGTACCCGAAATAAATCCTTGCGGAGTAAGGCACTCATTATACCATCAAATAATAATTGTTTTTTTATCATGAAAACATCATTGATAACTAGATGCTTATGCGAAAAGGATGAAATTCTTTATCGCTATTAATCTAAAATTAATATGGCATTAAGGACTGTAATTCTATATTTGCTTCAGAAACGGATGGGATATCCTCCACTATGTTTCTGATGACTTGAGCGGATCAACTATAACCTTATAAAATGATGGAAATATGAAAAACGACACTTCTTAATTACTGCTTGGACTTACTTGTCAGAGAAAGTTTTCTTGAGATGAAAACGGTTTGAATCAATTAATGTTAATCTATAAATTATGAAAACAGGAAAGAGCAAAGATCATTTGCAAAGAGTTTTTTTAAGGTTCCTTTATTTGATAATGGGGAGCATCCTTTCTTTGGATTCTGTTATGGCGCAGGAAAACCTGAAAGTTTCCGGGCAGGTGACAGACAATAAAGGAGAAGCCATTATCGGAGCCTCAGTGAAAGTTCTGAAAACGGGTACGGGGACTATTTCTGATATGGATGGTAAGTTTACTATCCAGGTTCCTGTGGGAGCGGAACTGGAGATAGGATATGTCGGCTATAATCCGAAGAGAGTGAAAGTGGTGAATAAAAACTTCGTAACGGTAGTCCTTGAGGAGAATGTGGTAGCATTGGGCGATGTAGTTGTTGTCGGATATGGCATTCAGAAAAAGGAAAGTCTGACAGGAGCTATCGGAAACCTGAAAGTAGATGATATCGTAAAGACCAAGGCACCTAGTTTGGCACAGGCCATTCAGGGAAAAGTTGCCGGTCTGCGGATCAGACAGGAGAATGGAGAGCCGGGTAAGTTCAGTTCCAATATCAATGTCCGTGGCTTCGGAACTCCTTTGTTTGTGATTGACGGAGTGGTGAGAGACGGTTCCAGCGAATTTCAACGGCTGAATCCGGAAGATATTGAAAGCATATCTTTTCTGAAAGATGCTACTGCCTCTATCTATGGTATGAATTCGGCGAATGGTGCCGTGATTGTTACCACCAAGAAAGGGGCTACAGGCAAACCGCGTATTACGTTGAACGCCAATGTCGGCATTACTTCTCCTACCAATGTGCCGGAGATGGCCAACGCCGGACAATATATGACCATGCGAAATGAGGCGGAAATCAATGCAGGCAGACCGGCTTATATCACAAAGGACGAATTGACCAAATGGCAGCAAGGTGCTCCCGGTTATGAGAGTGTAGACTTGTATGATGCCGTTTTCAATAAGCACGCCACACAGTTCCAGACGACTCTGTCCCTGGAAGGTGGTACCGACAAAGTAAGTTATTACGGTAGTTTCGGTTATGCCACCGATAACAGCTTGTTGAAGAATAACGCATTGACTTATGATAAATATACATTCCGTTCCAATGTCAGTCTGAAGATTACCAAAGACCTGACAGCCAGTATCAATCTTGGCGGACGTTATGATACCACCAACCGTCCCTGGTTTCCTTTCTATGATATATTTAAGAGTACGCGTGTAAATCCGCCTACTACTTCTATCTATGCCAATGACAATCCGGATTATTATAATAACTTCTCTTATGTCCCTAATCCGGCGGCTATGATCGATGCCGATTATACCGGAAGCGCTAAAGAGCGGAATAAGAACTTGCAGACACAGTTTGCATTAGAGTATAATATTCCTTATGTAAAGGGGCTGAAGGTGAAAGGTACTTTTATCTACGATTACAATAACTACGGATATAAGGCAACGCGGAAAGGTTTTAAGACATATACCTATGGCGAATATACGGGCGAGTATACGGCGGCAGATGCCAACTATCCGGCTTTACTCCAGGATAATCGCAGAGAATCGGAACGGGTGGATATGCAGTTCCAGACAAACTATAACAGAACGTTCGGCAACCATACCATCGGAGCTACTTATGTCTTCGAAAGACGCGAAGAGAAAGCAAACTGGATGAATGGTGAGCGCAAGTTTGACTTTTTCACAATCGGTGAACTGGACAATGCACGCGAATCTGACCAGAAAGTATCCGGTTCCTCGGAACACCAGGCTTATCTTTCTCATATCGGGCGTCTGACCTATGATTATAAAGGCAAATATCTGGCAGAGCTTGCTTGCAGATACGACGGTTCTTATCGATATGCTCCGGGCAGCAGATGGGCATTCTTTCCGTCCGCTTCCGTAGGATGGAGGATTTCGGAAGAGAGCTTTATCAAAGACAACTTCAAGTTTGTCGATAATCTGAAACTTCGTTTCTCTGCCGGTCGTTCGGGGCAAGATGCCGGTGATCCGTTCCAATACTTCTCCGGTTACACGTTGAACAGTGGCGGATATGTATTCAGCCAGGGAAATTATACCAATGGAGTAGCTTCTCCTGTGATGATCAATAAGAATCTGACCTGGATTAAAGTGAATATGTATAATATTGGTATTGACTTTTCAATCTTTAACCGGCTGATCGCAGTAGAGTTTGATATTTATCAGCGTGACCGCAGCGGCCTGTTGGCCGACCGTTACGGTTCTCTTCCCAATACGTTCGGTTCCAAGTTGCCACAGGAAAACCTGAACGGCGACCGTACGAGGGGTATTGAATTTACATTGACTCATACCAACAAAATCGGTGATTTCCACTACAGTGTATCCGGTAACTTTAACTTGGCGCGTACCCAACGCCGTTATATAGAGAGCGGTCCTTACAAGAGCAGTATGGAAAGATGGAGAAACCAGGCATCCAACCGCTGGGGAGATTTTATCTGGGGGTATCAGACGGACGGACGTTTCCAGAACTTTGACGAGATTAATACATATCCGATTCAGAATGGGGATAACGGAAATTCCAAGGAACTTCCCGGTGACTACATCCTGAAAGACGTAAACGGTGACGGAGTGGTGAATGATCTGGACAAGACCCCTTTATTCTGGTCCGGCAGCCCGTTGATTCACTATGGTTTCAATGTGGAAGCATCCTGGAAGAACTTCGACTTCTATGCTCTTTTTCAAGGTTCTGCCCTGTACACGGTGCAGTTTGACGAGGTATACGCAAAGATGCTCTGTTTCAAGGGTGGCAATACCCCCGAATACTTCTACGACCGTTGGCATCTGTCCGACCCGTATGATGCGAACAGTGAATGGATACCGGGAGAATGGCCGGCCATCCGTCTGGAGCAGGACATGGGATCGTTCTATACGAGGGATTCGCAGATATGGCGTAAGAACGCTTCTTATCTGAGACTGAAAACAATTGAGATCGGCTACACCTTCAGTCCCCGACTGATGCATAAACTGGGTATCGGTAGTTTAAGAATCTATGCGAACGGAAATAACCTGTTTACTGTCTGTGACCCGTTTGTAAAGGCATTCGATCCGGAAAAGATTGAAGGAGACTATAGTGCCGGCTTGAATTATCCTCTGAATAAGAGCTTTAACTTTGGATTGACCTTGAACTTTTAAAGAAGATGATTATGAAAATATATAGTTATTTATTATTGGGAGCTATGTTCCTGCTGGGCGGATGTAGCGATTTGCTTGATATCGATCCGAAGAATAAAATTCCGGCGGATGAATTGTTCTCTACTCCGGAAGGAGTACAGGCACATATGGCCAATCTGTACGGTCGTTTGCCTATCGAAGATTTTACCTATTCACCGAATCGCGGCTTCAATGTGGGAGTCGGTACGGATGTGAATAATGCCGGTTTTATGGCTGCTCATTTCTGTGATGAGGCTATCCATCCGGAGTACAATGACTTTGGAGAAGAGTGGTTCGATTATTGGGAAGACGGTTATAAACTCATTCGTGATTTAAACAGTCTGTTGGTTACTATTCCTACATTGACCAGTATTACCGAACAGCAAAAGAATGAGATCAATGCGGAAACTCATTTCCTGAGAGCTTATACCTATTTTGCCTTAGCCAAAAGATACGGTGGGGTACCTATCATTAAAGAACCGCAGGAGTATAACGGTAATATCGAAGAACTGCGTGTCCCCAGAAATACGGAGAAAGATACTTGGGACTTTGTCTTGGAAGAATGTGACCAGGCAGTATCGCTTTTTGGAGATGCGAATGAAAATGATGTGCTGAGAGCGAACAAATGGGTAGCATTGGCACTGAAGTCAAGAGCAGCTCTGTATGCAGCTTCCGTTGCCAAGTTTACTCATCAGCCTTATGTCTCTTTCTCTGGTCCGGCTGTTGACCAGAAGCTGGTAGGTATAGAAGTTATATCGGCTGATCATTATTATGATGAATGTATATCAGCTTCACAGGAAATCATGAATAGTGGTAAGTTCGGTCTTTACAAACCTTCCCCCGCTACTCCGGAAGAAGCGACAACCAACTATCAAAAGTTATTTGAACAACCTTTCCAATGTCTGGACGGATTGAAAGAGCCTATCTTCATGAAGGCCTATGCTGCAAATACCATTCTGGCACATAACTATGATGTCTGGTTCAGCCCCCGTCAGATGATCCTCGACCCGAATCTCTATCCCGGTCGTATGAATCCGACACTGGATTTTGTCGACTCTTTCGAAGATTATACGGATGACGGAACCGGAACACCCAAGCCGATCAGCACTCGTGTGGATGGAAATGAAAGTGATTATAATGGATTTAACTTATCCACCCGATACCTGTCTTTCCCGATAGATAAACCTTACCAGGCATTTGCCGGTCGTGATGCCCGTTTGAGTGCCATGGTGTTATTCCCGGGACAGAACTTCGGAAGTACGAAGATCATTATCCAGGGTGGTCTGGTGAAAGCTGACGGTTCCGGTTATCATTATAGGACTCAGGCTTCGGAGAAGGGACAGGATGGTCTGATCTATTATACTTACGGAGCGGAGAAAAGCACGGAATATTCAGGATTCGATCCGACTTTGGGACATTATACCCGCAGCGGATTCCTGTTTAAGAAGTTCTTGCAGATAGAAAGTCCGGTTGAGCAGGCATGGAGTAAAGGTACACAGCCTTGGATCGATTTCCGTTATGGGGAAATTCTTCTCAACTATGCAGAAGCTGTTATCGAAAAGACAACCTCTACTTCTGCTGAAAAACAGGCTGCACAAGACGCTTTGAATGCGGTCCGCAAAAGAGCGGCTCACAAAGATGACATTGCATTGACTCAGGCGAATGTTCGCAAAGAACGTTTTGTCGAGCTGGCATTTGAAAACAAACGCAGATGGGATTTGTCGCGCTGGAGAACTTTCCATAAGGAATTTGAAAACCGGGTGAGAAAGGGACTTGTACCTTTCCTTGACCTGCGGACAAATCCTGCGCATTATGTATTTGTACGTGTCAATCCGTTGGGCATTGAATCAAAGACCTTTGATTATAGCTGGTATTATAAGAGTATTCCGGGTACGGGGGCTAATGGTCTGGTACAGAATCCTTAATTAGTATATTCTAAAATATAGATTAGATATGAAAAAGCTTCTATTTTTATTATGCGTTGTAGTAGCAGGCAGTATGTTTTACTCTTGTGAAAAAGATAATCTCGAAGGGCCGGATGCAATCTTTGCCGGCGAACTGAGAGACCGGAAGACCGGAGAACTCATTCAACAGGAGATATCGGACGGTTCCCGCGTTTATTTCATCGAACAGGGGTGGGGAGATAATCCTCCTGTTCAGAATATGGTCGTTAAAAAAGACGGAACGTTTTATAACGGTATGATTTTCTCCGGTGACTATAAAATCATCCTGAATCGTGGGAACTACGTTCCTTTGGATACTCTGGATATGAAAATAAAGCCGGGAAAGAATTATCAGGTCTTCGAAGTGAATCCTTATCTGCGGATCATTGAACCGGAAATATCTGTGATCGGAAGAAAGGTAGTGGCGAAATTCAAACTGGAGCAGGTGACCAGTAACGAGGTCTATCGCATTTCGTTGTTTGCACACTCTCACATCGATGTATCTAACAAACTGAATATTGTCAACCGGACAGAAGAACTAAACCGTTCCATTACTGATGGTGAGGCTTTCGAATTGTCTATCAATCTGGAAGACTACACTTCCACGCTGGTTCCGGGCAAGAGTTATTATTTCCGGATCGGCGCACAGTCTCACGGAAGTGAGACAAAGTACAATTATTCGGCATCTGTACAGTTGGATATTTAGCATAAAAACGGAAAAGCCATGAGAAAGTATTTACAGTTGGTATTCCTTGCGGTCTCTGTCTTTTGTTCAGAGATATTGTTGGCAGAATCTCGTGATCCGGTCCGGATACTGGATTTGAGAACGCTCAATGAACTTGATCTGAAAGAACAGGAGAAGGCGGAGCAACTATGGGACATTATGCATACGACAGCTACCTTGCAAGGCATTGTGAATCGGAATAGTCCGAGATTGTACATTCGCTATGTCAAGAACGGGCAGGGAGAGAATGTCGATGATTATTGGTGGAATAAATACCGTCAGGCAGGACAGTGGCTGGCGGGACGTGATACGGTAGCTTACACGGAACTGTCGGATGTAGTGACCGTTTTCAGAAAAGAAATACGCGGGGTGGTTGTTTATGACTCAAAAGTAGCATCTACCAGTAATATTGCTTCATCTGTGGCGGGAATCGAGAATCTGATAGCTGTGCGCTATGACATATCTCCCAATAGTCTCTATACCCGTTTGGTACTGCAAGGACCGAAGCTGGCTGTGAAATGCTGGCTGGTGAACAAAGATGGTTCTTCTCTTTTCACGGGCAAAGGAAAGATTGCCGGAACCGGTCAACCTTCGACAGGATCTCTGAAAATCGATCCCTATGTATGGTTTATAGAGAAATACCTGAAGAAAGGGTTATGCAATACGGAGTACGCCGCTTATTACATCGACCAGTTCTGGCGTACCGATCCTACCCGGACGGTAACGAACCATCACCAATTGACCAATCATGACTTTTTTGTCAGCAAGAAAGCTTTTTTCTTTGACCTTTCTCCTTGGGGAGACGAGCCGGCAACGGATGATCCGACACAAGAAGAAGGACTGGACTTGCAGATACTGAAAACTTTTCTGCAAGAAGCCTATAAGCAAAATAAAGGAGAGAAATTCTGCTATATCGGAGGTTTCCCGAGCTGGATTTATAAATATACGCAGCATGCTGGAGGAAAGCATGAAGATGTAGCTACCGAGTGGGAATTTTCCCGTATTATCAGTGCTTATAATGCCTTTAAGGATGCCGATGCCATCGGACTGGGAGCATTGGCTAACTCCTCCTTCTGGCAACATTTTCCTCTTCAGGAAAAGTATCCCCAAAAGTGGGTGACACATCAGGAACTGATGGACAGAGGCTATCTGAACCGTGACGGAACAATCAACTTTCAGGGACGGAACTTTATCCTCTTCTATGTAGGCGATTATGATTCCTCCTCCTGGATTGCTCAGACTCCCCCTTTCCTGTGGGACGAACCTAGCCGGGGAGAAGTGCCTTTGATGTGGTCTGTCAGTCCTGTACTTGCAGAACGCGTTCCGATGGTGATGCATAATTATCGGGTGACGGCTACTCCGAATGATTATTTTGCCGCTGCTGACAATGGTGCCGGATATTTAATGCCGGGTATGTTGCAAGAGCCTCGCTCGGTGTCCGGATTGAAAAGCGGATTGAGTGCATGGGCAAAGCATTGCAGCAAATATTATCAGAAGTGGGGATTGACCATTACAGGATTTGTGATTGACGGCGAAGCCCCCGGACTGGATTCAGACGGATTGGACTGTTACGCATCGTTCAGTCCGAATGGAATAGTTCCGCAGAAGATGCCTTTGACATTGCTGCACAATGATATGCCGGTGATCCGGGCAGATTATGATATTGTAGATCATGATTACCGCAGGGCAACGGATGTGATTGTGGAAAGAGTGGAGAAACGTCCGGTTCCTTTCCATTGGTTCAGAGCCATATTGAAGTCACCTTCCTGGTATAAAGGGATTTGTGATGAGTTGAAACAGCGGCATACGAATATTGAATTGCTGGATGCACCGACATTTTTTGAACTCTATCGTATCTATCTGAAGCAGCATCCGGATGCTGCTGCCGGAAAGATAACGATGAACTAACCTGATTAATGAACAGACATATTCATATAGAATGATGATGAACAGATTGAATATAAAAAGAACAGTCGGCTCCTGTTTGATGGCGATGGCGTTTTTTTCGTGTACCCATACGGATCAGACGCCCGCAAAAGACTTTGTCGATTATGTAAATCCATATATCGGCAATATCAGCCATCTGCTGGTGCCTACTTACCCAACCGTACATCTGCCGAACTCGATGCTCAGGGTCTATCCGGAAAGGGGAGACTATACATCGGACAGGGTAAACGGCCTTCCGGTCGTGGTGACCAGTCATAGAGGCAGCTCGGCTTTTAACCTGAGTCCGGTGCAGGGAGAGGTATCCCGACCGATTGTATCTTACTCCTATGATTTGGAGAATATTACCCCCTATAGTTATTCCGTATACCTGGATGAGGCTGATATACAGGTTGAGTATGCCCCTTCACATCAGGCTGGTATTTATCATATCAGTTTTGGGACGGAAGGTGATAATGCTTTGGTGGTGAATACGAAGAACGGAAAGCTGGTCGCTGAAGAAAAAGGAGTCAGTGGCTATCAGATTATTGACAACACTCCTACCAAAATCTATCTGTATCTCGAAACCAGTCAGCTACCTTTACGTAAAGGGGTACTGGCAGATGGAAAAGTTGATATGGAAAGTAAGGAAGGCAGTGCCATCGCTTTGTATTATGGAAGCGAGAAGAACCTGAATCTACGTTACGGAATTTCCTTTATCAGTGCCGAGCAGGCAAAGAAGAATCTGCAACGTGACATCACCACCTATGATGTAAAGGCGGTGGCGGATGCCGGACGCAGGATATGGAACAAGACATTGGGCAAGATTGTGATAGAAGGCGGTTCGGAAGACGAAAAAGAAATCTTCTACACTTCCCTTTATCGTACCTACGAACGCATGATCAATCTTTCGGAGGACGGGAAATATTACAGTGCTTTCGATGGCAAGATTCATGAAGATGGCGGAGTACCTTTTTATACAGATGACTGGATATGGGATACTTACCGGGCTACACATCCGTTGCGTATCTTGATAGAACCGCAGAAGGAACTCGATATGATTCGTTCATATATACGGATGGCAGAACAGTCGGACAGAAGATGGATGCCTACCTTCCCCGAGGTGACCGGAGACAGTCACCGGATGAATGGCAATCATGCAGTGGCAGTTATCTGGGATGCTTATTGCAAAGGATTGAAAGACTTTGATCTGGAGGCTGCTTATGAAGCCTGCAAAGGAGCGATTACAGAGAAAACGTTGTTGCCCTGGCTGAGATGTCCGTTGACGGAGCTCGATAAGTTCTATCAGGAAAAAGGATTTTTTCCTGCACTGAACCCTGGCGAAGAAGAGACTTGCAAGGCTGTTCATTCGTTCGAGAGACGACAAGCGGTTGCGGTTATGTTGGGTAACTGTTACGATAATTGGTGTCTGGCACAGATAGCCAGAACATTAAACAAGACCGATGACTATAAGAAGTTTATGAGGATGTCTTATACGTACCGGAATGTTTATAATGCGGAAACGGGTTTCTTTCATCCCAAGAACAAGGACGGAAAGTTTATCGAACCGTTTGACTATCGATATTCGGGAGGACAGGGGGCACGTGGCTATTATGGTGAAAACAACGGTTGGATCTATCGTTGGGATGTGCAGCACAATCCGGCGGATTTGATTGCCTTGATGGGTGGACAGGCTTCATTTATCGAGAGATTGAATCAGACATTCAATGAACCGTTGGGGCGGAGCAAGTTTGATTTCTATCATCAGTTGCCGGACCATACCGGTAATGTCGGCCAGTTCTCTATGGCAAATGAACCTTGTCTGCATATTCCTTATTTGTATAACTATGCCGGTCAGCCGTGGATGACACAAAAAAGGATTCGCGTTTTGCTGAACCAGTGGTTCCGTAATGACTTGATGGGCGTTCCCGGTGATGAAGACGGAGGTGGAATGACCGCATTTGTGGTATTCTCCATGATGGGCTTTTATCCGGTAACTCCCGGTTCTCCAACCTATAATATCGGCAGTCCGGTATTCAAATCCGCAAAGATGGAGGTAGGTGACGGACATTATTTTGAGATCATAGCGGAGAATTATGCGCCGGACCATAAGTACATCCAGTCGGCTACCTTGAATGGAAAGCCGTGGAATAAGCCGTGGTTCAGCCAGTCGGATATTCAAAACGGCGGACGTCTGGTTTTGCAGATGGGAGATAAGCCCAATAGGAAGTGGGGAACAGCTTCGGATGCCGTGCCGCCTTCTTCAGAGAGTTTGCCGGAATAAAGTCAGAATAATAATATTAAAATCTAAAATATAACACAATGAAAAAGATGATTGTACTCACCAGTCTATGGTCGTTTTTATTTATCTTTTCCTTTTCAATGTTCGGTTGCAGCGAGGATGACGATGAATTTGGAACAACGGCCGAAAGAGGAAATGAAGTCCGTACTCCCCGTGTGGAGGAGATCAATGGAAAAGCAGTGGTCACCTGGATTGATCCTTATATTACGGATATCAAGGAGGTGCAGGTAAAGGATTTGCAGACTAATGAGCAACAGACGGTTGCCAAAGGAGTGCAGAGCGCGGAATTTGCGATTACGGACAATAGCCTGTTGTCTTACCGATATGAAATGAAAGTTGTCAGAACGACCGGAGAGGTGTCTGCCGGAGTGACTGCCCGTCTGGTGAAGAACTGGGCGCAAAAGCTGCATCCTTTGATGGATTATCATAGTGATGCGACTCCTCAAAGTGGTATGTTCTTTAAGAATCAGCCGGTGGCGAAAGTGAATGTATTCGATATTCGTGATGACGAAAATATATCGAAGCTGACCACTGCTGTCATGCAGGGAGTGATTAACCAGGAACAGGCACTGACTTATCTGATCTGGTTACAGCAGGATTTGACGCAGCTGGATGATGCCGAAGTGCAGTATGAAATGCAGCCTTTGGCGAATACTTCCCGCAACAGAGGCTTTGCGGCATTATATAATATGTATAAAGACCGCTTCAACTGCCTGGTAGTCTGGGATGAGAATCAGCCTTGGTCATGGAGTATGGCACAGATGATTTCGTCACAGGAGAAAGGCATTCCGGTTACGGAATCCATGAGAAAGTTTATAGAGGACGAGCTGGGAATAGGAAATCTGGAAGTTAGGGATATACGTAACCAATGGTCGTCAAAGGCAGAAGCTTATGGCTGGGCGATAGCGCACTATGCCGACAAATGCCATCCGAAGCTAACTTTCTCCGGTGGATTGCGGAGTGATTATAAAGATAATCCGTGGAGAATGTACGATTACGTAGCTGCTTCTAAAGGCTTTGTCTTCTGGTTGGACGACTCTAATGGAGATGACAAACAGATCATGGATAATATCTTCAATAGCGGATCTTATCCGGTGGGTTCTTCGGTATTTGGTTATGGAATGAATGCCAATGGCGACGAACTGAATAAGATTACCAACATCCATAATGCAGGATTTGTAGTGAGTGACTATTATGCGAATGGCAGTTATTGGTGCAGTTTCCCGAGCAAAGCCTTCCAGCAGCGTAAAGGGATAGCCGGAGAAGTGAAGCCGGGTAAGATATATGTCGCTATCAGTCTGAGTGACGGAGACAATATTCAGTTCGATGCAAATTCTCTTTATCAGATATTCAAGGAAGGAAAGCGCAGAGGCGAAGTTCCCGTAGGAGTGACTTTGGCGGCAGGCTTACAGGAATTGAATCCGAAGCTACTTGAATTTTACTATAAGAATATGACTCCGAACGATGAATTGACGGCAGGGCCTTCCGGTTTCCAGTTTATCTATGGTGATTATTATGCGCAGAGCGGTAAATATGCGGAATGGTTGGAAATGAACAAGAAGTGGTTATCCACTGCCGGTTTCCACACGGCGCATCTCTGGAATACAGACGAGCAGATGTATTTCGAACAATACATGAAGAGCAAGGCTGTCGATGCGATTATGGACGGATCTAACCGGACACATACCACAGGCTCATCTTACAAATTGGTAGATGGCGTGGTGCGTATTGATCAGGGGACTATGTGCCGCAATAATGGAGACGTATACCGTGATCTGATGTCTGTATCTCCCAGCCCGCGGCGTCCTTTATTCCGGCATGTCTATCTGTTGACCAACTATTACGGATTTGAAGGAAATAAAGTGGTAGTGTACGAGAGACTGATAAAGGAACTCGAACGGGTTGAACAGGATTGTCCGGATACGTATGAATTTATGCTCCCGATGGATTTGGCCGCTTCTATCAGGAAGTACATAGAAGAAGGCGGTATTTATTAAAGGAATTATAAATGAATCTAAAACAAATGAGATATGAAAAATAGATATAGTATCCGGTTACTGGTTATAGCCTTTCTTTCGGCTTTCGCTATGGGTATCTGCTACTCATGTTCGGATGATGACGGAGAAGGAGTGAAGGTATATGAGTATCGTGAACAGATAGGCAAGAAGATAAAAGTGTTGACCGACCTGCAGGCTGAATCCCAGTTCGGGCTTCGGGAAGGAATGTATCCTGAAACAAGCCGGGCGATTCTGGAAGATGCGATAGCCAAGCTGAAAGATTTCCTTCAGACGATAAAAGAAGCGGGAGTGGCGGAAGCTCGGATTCCCGAAGAGACAGCCAGACTGCTGAAAGAATCGGACGAAAAGATAGCCGAGTTTAAGGCGACTGTCCGGACGGAAGACTTACTGGTTCCGGCAGAGCTGGAAGTAAGCGGAAAGAATGGCGGATATATTGACTTTGGCGCTCATCCGGAGTATTCCACATTCGGTGAAGTTGGCAAGCAGGCATTTACTGTTGAGTTTTGGGTAAAGCTGAAGGATGTAGAAGGCTTCTTCTATCTGATCTCTACCTTTACGGATGATGATACGAACAATCACGAACGCAAAGGCTGGTGCGTGAATAGCTACAACTATGGTGGCAACAACATGCGTATGACATACGGAATGGGCTTTAATGACCTGATGGAACCTGCCTTCGGATTTGCCACCGTTAATGAGTGGGTACACTTGGCTGTGGTGACGGATGAAACCGGAGTAGACGGCGAGATGAATGGAGGCAGACCTGTCATGACCAAAATGTATATGAACGGTGAACTGAAACTTTCGACCACCTCTCATCAGGATGCTTCCAAACCGTATGCTTCTAACGACAGCAATGTCCCGATGGTGGCATTTGGCGGCATGAGTGCTACAGGCAACCGTATCGGTGATAAAGGTGCTAACGGAAGTATGAAACATCTGCATATCTGGCGTACCGCCAAGACTCAGGATGAAATCCGCCGGTTGATGGAGCATCCGGAGAATGTGACGGGCGAAGAGGACGATTTGGTTTGCGGATGGACTTTCGCGAAGATGGCGCTTGACGACCAGGAAATTAAAGACTTGACCGGAAAGTATACGGCAAAGCTGGTCGGAGACTATAGGTGGATTGAATCCTCGCAATGACAAATCTTTGGCTTTCACCGTTTTATCGGCGGTCTGCAGTGGTCGGCAGCGCTGTGCCGGGCCCGGCTGTCCGCTCCCCTACAATGATTTCCCTATCATATGGAAAGGGCCGTGACCCGTTCCTTGGGCCACGGCCTTACAAGATGGAAACCAGATGAAGCACGCAGTCGGCGTTGGCTTATCCGCAGATATTTCCGCGGCATCGCCGGCTGCCTGAGCGGAACGGGGCGTACCCCGTCTCTGTACAAAAATGATATCATATCGGCGGCGGGAAATTGTGAACAAACTATGAAAATAGCCAAAATAGTTTTCACATATTCTTCGCTTTTCGTCGAAATGACGGGATATCAGCTGACGAGCCGCGCCTCGAGCACGACGGGGTTGTGATCCGTCACCGCGAACTCGGCATCCTGTGTGCGGACGCTGACCGGCTCGACATTCGGGCTGAGGATAAAGCCGTCGATGACATAGAACTGTGTGCCGGAGCTTCCGGCGCTGTAGGGCTGGTTCAGCAGGCGGCAGGTCGGCGCGGCGCTGTCCCATGCATACCGCCAGCCCGCAGGCAGGTCGCCGAGCGTGCCGGGCGTCCAGTCCGCGCCGGAGGCAATGGGATAGCGGTCCGTGCCGTCCGGGAAGCTCTGGTTGAAGTCGCCGCCCGCAATGACATAGTTGCCCTTGGCATACTCGTCCTGCAGCAGCTGCAGGAGCATGGCCGTCTGGGCCTCCTTGCCCTCGCCGTCGTCATAGGCCTCGAGGTGCAGGTTCACGAGCACGAGCTCCTGCTCCGAGCCGTCGATGGGGATGCGGGTGACGAGCAGACAGCGCTTGAGATTGGCGATGCGCACCGGCCACGAGAACGGGCACGGCAGGCGGTAACGCGTGGCGGCCGTGATGTCGTAGCGGCTGTAGGTCGCAACGCCGGAGTGCACGCGGCCGATGGGCTCCGTGACGGGATAGGGCACATAATCGCAGGAATAGTTCAGGGCAAAGCGGCTCTCATAGTCCGCAAGATCGAATTCATACTGCCGCCACTGGTCATAGCCGTAGCTGCGCTTCGAATCCGTGTCGACCTCCTGCAGCATCACGAAGTCGGCGTCCGCACCGCGGATGAGGTCCTCGATGCCGAGCATATTCTGCCGCACGGTCTCTGCATCGGACGGTCTGACGCCCTCGCCGCCGTCCATGAAGAAGTCCTCCCCGGCGTCCAGCCCGCCGTAGCCGGTATTGAGCGTCAGCACGCGGACGGTCTGGCCGCCCGTGAGCTTGCTCTCGCGCAGGACGTTGCCGCGCTGTGCGTCCTCGGCATAGGCCGGGCGGTATTCCGTGACCGTGAGATAGCCGATGCCGCCCGCCGCGACGATGGCGACGGCCAACACAAGGAACAGGAAATATTTGACGATCTTCCGGACGACCCGGCCGCGGCGCTTCGGCTTCTGCGGGACCTCCGGCTCGTCCTCGGGTCCCGGCTCGTCCTCCGGGC
>OHAS01002006.1_pt1 | contig 15328 bp, 17 predicted proteins | sample 1577131 | NCBI WGS metagenome assembly OHAS01 (sample SAMEA3541566, study PRJEB24748) | human gut metagenome | biome: human gut; feature: human-associated habitat; material: faeces | place: China | collected 2012 | reverse complement strand
GCTTGTATTGCTTGGCAAACGTCTCCTTGAGTTTTGCCTGCACCTCGCTGCGGGTGTAGTCGTCATAAAGAGTAGTCAGGAACGAAGTGAGCTGCCAAGGATCATGTTCAATAGCATCCAGATGGTATCGGTATTCGTCATAGCCGGGGTGGTCGGCGGGGGTGCGTTTGATTTTCTTATCCAGTTCCTTTTCCAGCTTCTTGTAGTCGGTTTCGGCTCCCCGGATGTCCCGGTCCTCTGCGGTGTAAATGGTCTGACCGGATACCTGCGTGGTGCCGGAAAACAGAATGGAACAGGACGAAAATGCCGACATGACCAGCAGCAAGAGCAAAAGAAAAACGCCCACGATCAAAAGAACGTGCGCGTTGCTTTTTGCAAAATTGGCAATGCCGTTGACTGCGGTGCTGACCACCGATCTTCCTTTGTCGATGACCTGCTCCACGCCGGATCGGGTGGCAGATGCACCGTTGGATGCCGCTTTGCCGCCTGCGGTCTGCGCCGCTGTGCCCGAATGGGCGGCGGCATAGTAACTTTGCCGAATGTCCTGTTTCTGCCGCCATCGGGAGAGCCAGTTGGAGCCGCCCTCGCCGGTGCCGGATGCGCCTGCATCTTGTGCCGCAGTCGGCTTCTGTGGGGAAGATTGTGCGGTTTTGGCACCCTTCTTGCCCTGCATCTTGGCTTTCTTTTTCAGCTTCCGGGCATAGATGCTCTTGGAAATATCCCGGACATTTCCTGCTGCCTTTTCGCCCTCGCTTAAAGCCTGCGTGCCCACATTATCGTCCTCGTACTGGTCAACCTCCCGATGCACCGCAGACCGGGCGGCGGCAGCGGCATACATAGCACGTTTCTGCTGCTTTGTCATGCGGGATGCTTCATCCGGGGTGATCTCTGCTTTGCCAAAACGCAGGTGCTGCGCCTTTTCCGCTGCCTTGTCTGCATCCTGCTTCAGTTTCTGCTTTTTGGGCTTAGACTGCTCCACTTTGGACTTTTTCGGAGGAGAGCGCGTGGCCGTGCGCTCCTTGTCTTCCTCAAATTTCAGCTTTGGCTGTTTCTCACTCATGCTTTTGAGCCTCCGCAACTTCGGAAAGGCGGGTCGTAAGGATGCGGTAGAGTTCAAGGTCTTTCGGGAAGTGGTCAACAAAAGGCAGGATCACGTTACCGAAAAACAGCAGCCCTTCACCTTCGCCGGAGTGGGTCACATAGGAAAGCTGATGGGGCGAAATGTTCAGCTGCTTCGCCAAAATCTGCCGGTCTCCGTTGGCTTGATTGAGCATATACACAAAGTCCGAGTTCTCAAAAATATTTGATACTTCGGGACTTGCCAGCAGATCTTTGACGTTCTGCGTTAGGGCTGTCGGGATGCCGCCCCACTTACGAAAACGCTTCCAAATTTCAACGCTGTATGCCGCAGTTTGCTCCTCTTTCAGCAAAAGGTGGAACTCGTCTGCATAGTACCGGGTGGATTTTCCGGCTTCACGGTTGGCAGTCACACGCCCCCACACGGCATCCTGCACGATGAGCATACCGAGTTTCTTCAACTGTTTGCCAAGCTGCTTGATATCAAAACAGACGATGCGGTTATTGATATCCACGTTGGTGTGGTGGTTAAAGATGTTCAGACTGCCCTTGACGTAGATTTCCAGCGCAGCCGCCACATGGCGGGCTTCCGGTTCATCTTGCGTCAGCAGGGCGTTGTACAGATCTTCCAACAGCGGCATATTTTCCGGGATGGGATTCTCGAAATACTTGCGATAGATCACATGGACGCAGCGGTCAATGACCGTCTTTTCCACCGGCTGCAACCCCTCTTTGCCGCCGACCACCAGTTCGCACAGGGACAGTACAAAGTCGGCTTTCAGAGCCAGAGGGTTATCCTCTTCCGAGTAGTTGCTGTTGATGTCCATCGGGTTGATATACTGGGTGCTGGCAGGGCTGATGTGGATGACCTGCCCATGCAGACGCTCCACCAGCGGAGCGTACTCACATTCCGGGTCGCAGATGATAATATCATCGTCCGTCACGAGGAACGCATTGCAGATCTCACGCTTTGCGCTGAAGGATTTACCGGAACCGGGAGTGCCCAAAATCAGACCGTTGGGGTTCTTCAGCTTTTTGCGGTCAACCATAATCAGGTTGTTGGACAGGGCGTTCAAGCCATAATACAGGCTTTCCTTGCCGTTGTCGAACAGCTCCTGTGTGGTAAACGGCACAAAGATTGCCGTGCTGCTGGTGGTCAGACCACGCTGGATCTCAATCTGACAGTCTGCCAGTGGCAGGCTGCTCATCAGCCCCTGCTCCTGCTGAAAATCAAGGCGGCATAATTCGCAGTTGTGCTTCTGGGCAATGCTGACCGCCTGAAACACGTTGGTTTCCAGTTCCTGCTCGGTTTTGCCGGTGTTCAGAACAAGGAATGTCACCAGAAACATTCTCTCGTTCTGGCTCTGCAATTCCTTCAAAAGTGCCTTGGCATCTCTGCCGTAGGTTGCTAAATCGGACGGCAGCACGTCCATGTCGTATCCGGCGCGGACGGCTTTTTTCTGCTCTTCGATTTTGCTGCGGTCCAGTTCCGTGATGGTGCGCTTGATGGTTTTGATGGCCTTGTTCTGGTCAACGGACTGGATGTGCATGGTAACGATCTGGCTGGAATCCATATCAAGGAAATCCTTCAAAAGCTGGTCGCTCAGGTCAGAAGCCGTAATATTCAGGAAGCTGACCGCCCCGAAGATGCCGCCCATCTGAAAGGTACGGCTGTTCTTAAACGCCAGCGCAGTGGGGGCAATGGCATCCTTTACGGACAGACCACTGGGCACAAGGTCTTTCCAGTTGAAGTGGAACTTGTTGGCTCCATCCATGTTCAGCATCCCATGCATCAGCCGCAGACGCTCCGTACCGTCCAGCGGCTTTGCCAGAACGCCTAACCTGTGAAAGTTGTTCATCAGGTCGTTCTGGATGTGCTCTAACCGAGGTTTGACCTGCGCCATGCTGTCGCCCTCGATGCCATAGGTCAGGAATTTGGTCTTGGTCAGGCCGTTGTTGCCCTTGGAAAGCTGCTGCCGCAACATCTGGCTGTACTCGGCTCGCACATCATCAAAGCCATCCTGCTGGTACGGGATGCGGATGGACTTCTCGAAGTCCGCCGAATCGGTGGCGGTATTCACGAAGGACAACTCGAAGTGGATAGAGCTGTCGAAAAAGTTGAGAAAAGAGCACCATTCCTCAAAGATGGCGGTCTTGTCCTCCTGCTGCGCCAACTGGTAATTGATATCCTGATACTGGATGGTGCGGGTGTAGTAGCCGGGACGGATACGGAAGGTACCGTCCTCAAACATCCGCTGGAACGGGATGCTTTCCTGTGCCGTGCGGGGCACTGTGGGCTTGGGCGGCTTTTTGCCGTCTTTATTCTTTTTCAGAAACGGAATCATGGGCGTCATCTCCCTTCACAAGCAGTGCATAGTAATTGCGGGTCTGGTACGGACGCACCTTCGGACGAACAAAACGCGCCTGAAGGTAGTACCGCAGGATCTTTTCGGCGGGCTGACCGTTCTTCTGGTACATGGCCAGAAAAAACATGGGCAGCATGACCGCCATCATGCCGAGGGTAGCGCCGGAATTGCCTGCGGTATCCCGCAGGACAAAGAACAGCGGCACCCCTACGACTGCCGCTGCACCAAAACAGACGAGCTGCCGGGCGGTCAAATTGAAGGCTACTTTGGACTTCACCTTGCTGAAATCGCGCGGCACGGAAATATAAGCTGCCAAAATTTCACCTCCGAATCAATGGGCACCCAGCAGAGTTTTGGCGACAGAGCTGGTCTTGAACAGCGAGAAGCAGAGCAGCACGGTATACCCCACGATGCTCCAGATCGAGTTGATGGCATCCCCGGATATGGCAACATTCTGAAGCAGAACCGCGTAAATCGCCACGCAGATGAGGATGAGGAAACCCTGAAATCCCAATGCAAACAGGGACTTCAGGTAGTTCTGTCCTACATGGGATTGCTCGTGGTTGCCCCATGTTGCCATGGGAACCGGGGCAAGGCTGACCATCATGTAGATCTCAATCATTCTTCCATAGACGATGACGAAAATCACGATGGACAGGATGCGCATAGTGATGCCGATGAAGAAGGACTGCAAGAACAGTCCGAACAAGGGTCCTACGTCCATCTGCATCATGCTGGATTGCAACATGGAAAGCCCGATGTCGTTCACCCGCGTGTTGCCAGAAATAATGCCGCTGGAATTTGCCACCACCTGCTGCGTCACGTCAAACACCGCCATGATGATGTCAAACGTATTCGAGATCATCCAAACCGAAATGGCAGTTTTGAAAATCCACTTCAAAATCAATGCCGGTTCAAACTGTGCCATATTGTTGTGTTCAGTAATCATCTGAATCAATTCATAGCAAGCAATAAAGGTCAAAATCACGCCTGCAATGGGCAGCACCACATTCCGGGAGAGTGCTTCGATCATAGCGAAAACGCGCGGTTCAAAACTGGATGGTTTGGTGCCGACTTGCTGGGCGATGCCGCCCACTTGGGTGTTCACATCATCGAACAGGCCGGAAAGATTGGACATGATTGCCGCTGTCAGCAGTGACTTTATCCAATCAGAGATCGCTTTGAGAACTGTTTCCACTCAGCGCCACCACCCATCAGGAAAAATGATTGATCAGGGTCTTGAGCAGGTTGAGCAGAAAAATAAGGCATTGATCGATTTCTTCCAGGAAGTTCCGGAGTATGATGCATCTATGTACTGCCATAAGAAAATGAAAACAAACGAAGAGACTTCTCTTACAGTTCTGAAAGAAGTTCTTCCGCTTCTGGAGGCTCAGGAGGATTACACCAATGATCCGCTGTTCGCTTCCTTAAGCGAATTTGTCAAGGAGAAAGGTTACAAGAACGGCTATGTAATGTGGCCTCTGCGTACAGCAGTATCCGGCAAACAGATGACACCGGCAGGTGCTACAGAGATCATGGAGATCATCGGTAAAGAAGAAACACTGAAACGTGTAAAGGCAGCAATTGAGAAACTCAGCTGAGAGTAATAAATGATAAAAAGAAATCCATCTCAACAAAGGGCGATCGCCCACCTGTCAGGACCAATGATGGTTCTGGCAGGCCCCGGTTCGGGGAAAACTTCCGTAATTGTAGAACGAACTGCATATATGATAAATGAAGGCGGAATCTCACCTTCTAATATTCTGGTCGTGACTTTTTCCAGGGCGGCGGCAAAGGAAATGAAGGAGCGCTTTTTAAGTTTTACCGGACAGCAGTATACTCCGGTTACTTTTGGTACATTTCATGGCGTGTTTTATGGAATATTGAAACAGGCATATGGATTTACTGCGGCTAATATTCTGTCTGATGAAGAAAAATTCGGCATTTTGAGAGAACTGACGTTGAATTATGGTGGTGATCTGGCAGAAGAAGGAGATTTTCCGGAAGAGATTGCCAGGGAGATCAGTGTGGTGAAAGGAAACAAAATTGCACTGGAACATTACTATTCTTCATGCTGTCCGGATGAAGTGTTCCGACAGATTTACCAGGGATACCGTGAAGCCTGTCAGAGCAGACGTAAACTGGATTTTGATGATATGATCCTGTATTGTTATGAGCTTTTTGTGCAGCGAAAAGATATTCTGGAAGCATGGCAGAAGAAATTTCAGTATATTCTTGTGGATGAATTTCAGGATATCAACCAATTGCAATATGATATTGTACGCATGCTGGCAAAGCCACAGAATAATTTGTTTATCGTTGGAGATGATGATCAGTCGATTTATCATTTTCGTGGTGCAAGGCCTGAAATTATGCTGAATTTTACCAGAGATTATCCGGATGCGGAAACAGTTACACTGGATGTGAATTATCGATGCAGTGGACAGATCCTTTCAGCAGCGATGCACGTGATCGGAGAAAATAAAAAACGTTTTTCCAAAAAGCTTTCCACACCGAATCAGGTAGGTAAAGCGGTTCAGATACGGGAATTCCAAAATCCGAGAGAAGAATATCTTGCAGTTGTCTCGGAACTCAGAGAACGGATGGAGAACGGAGAGCGTCTGGAAGATACGGCAATTCTTCTTCGAACGAATCAGGAGGCAGAAGGACTGGTAGGTGCATTGATGGAACGACAGGTCCCGTTTAACATGAAGGAAAAACTCCCGAATCTTTTTCAGCATTGGATCTGCCGGAATCTTCTTGCCTATATGCATTTTGCAGCAGGGGAAAAGAACAGGAAGTATTTCCTTGAATTTATGAATCGGCCCAATCGATATATTTCCCGTGATGCCTTGTCATTATCATCAGTTGTATCCTTTGAAGAACTAAAAGAATTTTATAAAGATAAGGACTGGATGTGTGACCGTATCACAACATTGGAAACGCATTTGCGAGTGCTGAAGAGTCTGGCACCTTATGCTGCAATTAATTTTATCCGAAAGGGAATGGGATATGAAGAATACTTGCGTGAATATGCAGAGTATCGTAAAATAAAACCAGAAGAGCTGAGTGAGATTCTGGACCGGCTGACAGAAAGTACAAAAGGAATGAACAGTCTGGAAGAATGGGAATCCTACATAGAAGAATACACAGAAAAGCTTGAAGAGCAGGCACGAAAAGCTGAGCAGGAACGGGAGGGCGTTCTGATCTCTACACTTCATGGGGTGAAAGGTCTGGAGTATGAACAGGTGTATATCCTGAATGTTAATGAAGGTAGTATGCCTTATCGAAAAGCGGTACTGGAACCTGCCATTGAAGAAGAACGCAGACTGTTTTATGTCGGAATGACACGGGCCAGGAAACAGTTGGCTTTATGTTACGTGAGACAACAGTATGAGAAGAAACGGGAACCGTCCCGATTCTTAAAGGAGGCTGGAGTATGAAGGCGGTTATTTATTTTACAGAAGTTCCACAGCAGTACGAACACAAAAATATGGAGCACATGATAGGGGAGAAACTGCTTGCGACGGGACTCTACAAAGAGTATGGACTGAAGCTGGCATTTGAACCGAGGGCTACCGGTGAACATGGCAAACCATTCCTTACCCTGCAGCCGAAGATACATTATAATATTACACATTCCGGAAAATATGTAATGTGTATCATCGCAGACCAGGAAATTGGAATAGATGTGCAGGTGCATAAAAAGGTAAATTATGAACGGATGCTGGAGAGAATGGTTCCGGCGGATATGATTCGAGAAATACTGGACAGTGATGAACCGGAAAAAGCCTTTTTTACGCAGTGGGTATTAAGGGAAGCCTATATTAAATGGACGGGAGAAGGCCTGTCCCGAGATCTTCGAACGATTTCCATGGATGATGGAATTTACCTGATGCTGGAACTCGGAGAAGACTATAGTGGCGCTGTGTGGTCGCGTAAACCATTGGAACTGCGATGGGAGCATGCGGAAGTACAGCTGCCATGAAATATTGTGGCTAAAATATTGGAGTGATACAGAATCCCGTGGCGAAAGCTGCGGGATTCTTTTTGTACTAAATCCGGACATTGGACATATATTAGTGTAAAAGAGATACAGTCGTTCGCAGTAGTAAAAGAGGTGAGGACGATCAGGGCGGGACAGATTCAGAGTCTTTTTGCCGGAAATATCCGGAAACTTCTGGAAGAATGTGTGATAGATTACGAAAAACTTTATGAAATCAGACTTCGGACAGGCCGACCGGTATTTCTGTGTTATGGAGACGGAGAAAAATTTCTCCGAACCGGAAATGGAATGCCTTATCGGGTAACGAGACAGGATCTGAAAGAAACACTGGAGTATATCAGTGGATATTCTCTTTATGCTTATGAAGATGAAATATGTCAGGGCTATCTGAGTGTACAGGGAGGGCATCGGGTAGGAATTACCGGAAAAGTCATTCTGGATGGGGAACATATCCGGGGGATGAAGTATATTTCCTGCATCAACGTGCGGCTTGCACATCAGGTACAGGGGTGCGCAGATGAAGTGTTGCCGTATATCCGAAATGGAGAGCAGGTATATCATACACTGATCATTGCACCGCCAAGATGTGGAAAAACCACCCTTCTCAGAGATATGATACGGCAGATCAGCAATGGGACAGATAGAATCCAGGGAAAGACAGTAGGAGTGGTGGACGAGAGAAGTGAACTTGCCGGATGCTATCAGGGAATACCACAGAATGATCTGGGGATGCGGACAGATGTGCTGGATGCCTGCCCAAAGGCAAAAGGAATGCAGATGTTGCTGCGTTCGATGTCACCGGATGTTGTGGCTGTAGATGAACTTGGGAAGAAAGAAGATTTTAAAGCGGTAGAGTCCGTGGTCCATTGTGGGTGTAAATTGTTTGCGACAGCTCACGGAAATTCACTGGAAGATATTTTAAGACAGCCCTTTTTTCAGAAACTGAGAGAACTGGAAGTCTTTGAACGCTATATCGTTCTTGGAAAAAAAGGACATGCAGGAAGTATAGAAGCAATATATGATGGGAAGGGAAAACCATGCTGAAACTGGTGGGAGCTGTCCTTATTATCTTCGCGTCCGCAGGACTGGGATACTTAAAAAGCAGAGAACTTATGCTGCATGAGAAAAATCTTGAAGAGTTTTTACAGGTTATTTTATGCCTGAAAGGAGAGATACGGTGCGGAAACAGCTCGCTTTCGGATGCGCTTCGCGATACGGCATGTAGATGTCGGGGAAGGTACGAGGAGTTTTTAGAAAGGGTGGCTGCATGCATAGAAGCTAACACAGAAGAGAAACTCAGCATAATTTTTCAAAATTGTACAGAAAATTACCTTACAGATTTAAAACTCGATGAGGATGAACGGAGAAAAATAAGTTTGCTGGGAGAGAAACTTGGCTATCTGGACCGGGAAATGCAGATTCGGCAGCTGGAACTATATGAAACAGATTTTCTTTATCTTTTACAAAATCTGCGGAAAGATAAAGAGGAAAAGAAAAAAATATATCGAAGTCTTGGTGTTATGGGTGGCATCCTGCTTGCAATATTATTCTGGTAATTCCGGAGAAAGGAGAGAGAATGGAAGTTACGATCATATTTAAGATTGCGGCAGTTGGGATACTTGTTTCCATTCTTTCTCAGGTATTGAAACACAGTGGCAGGGATGAGCAGGCTTTTATGGTAAGCCTTGCGGGTTTGTTGATCGTTCTGTTTTGGATCGTTCCGTATATTTATGAATTGTTTCAGAACATCCAGAAGTTATTTGTAATCTGAAAGGAGCAGAAAACGTGGATATTATCAGAATATCTCTGCTGGGAATCTGCGGTGTAGTGCTTGGCTTTTTTTTGAAAGGAACAAGAACGGAATATGTTTCGTTTATAACGATGGGGATAGGTATCATAATTCTGGGACTGGCTGTGGATAAACTGGATTATCTTTTCCGGATGATCGGAAAAATACAGCAGAGTCTGTCGGTGGATCCGGAGTATTTTCTTACGCTGATTAAAATGATAGGAATTACATATATTGGGCAGTTTTCTGCCGGGATCTGTAAAGATGCAGGATATCAGGCAACCGCGTCACAGATTGAACTTTTTTGTAAATTATCTGTCATGGTTCTGAGTATTCCCGTATTGATGGCATTGCTGGAAACGATTCAGGAGTTTCTGGGATGAAGCGCCGAAAACAGAGCAGAAGATGGCGTGGAAAAAAATATGCACCAGTTATGATAGGAATGCTCGTATTACTGATGAATCTGGCGGATCTGAAAAATTCAAATCTGATATCGGGAAGTATTATCTGTCAGGCAGCTGAAAGGCAATCAGAGAATACAGAGACTGAAAATAATTCAGGAGGGACAGAGAAAGAAAAGATAACGCAGACGGAAGCCAGTACGGTATCGGATATCCTTGAAGAACTTGATCTTTCACGGGTGCAAAGGATGCTGGACCAGATGCTCGGAGAAGAAAGCTTTTCCATGAAGGACATGCTGGATGGTCTGATAAAAGGAGAAAAGGTATTATCTGAAGATACTGTGCAGGAGATGGTGCACAGTTTTTTATTTTCCGGTCTGGAAAAGGAAAAGAGTCTTCTGATAAAAATACTGCTTCTTATTTTACTATCTGCTGTACTGGCGAATTTTGCAGATGTTTTTGAGAGCGGACAGATTGGAGATATCTGTTTTTATATTGTCTATTTGTTGCTGTTTACTCTGCTGATGGCTTCTTTTTCATCTGTTACCAGGTCCGTGCAGCAGACGATTACATGGATGGCGGAGTTTATGAGAGGACTTGCCCCGGCATATTTCCTGACTATATCGATAGCGGCAGGGAGTTCGACGGCAGCGGTCTTTTATGAGGGGGTTCTGATCCTTACCTGGCTGATCCAGGAAGTAATATTGAATCTTCTGTTTCCGGGAGCATGCCTGTATGTGCTGATCTCGCTGATCAACAATCTGTCAAAAGAGGAAATGCTTGGAAAAATGGCGGAACTTCTGGACACTGCAGTGAGTTGGGGATTGAAAACACTTCTTGGTATGGTAGTGGGACTGCAGGTTGTGAGAGGACTTATTGCTCCGGTAATGGATACTTTAAAAAGAAGTGCACTGGGAAAGGCAGCAGGTGCGCTGCCAGGAGTGGGGAATGCAGTGAATATGGTTACAGAGCTGGTACTGACAAGTGCGGTACTTGTGAGAAACTGCCTTGGAGTTGTTATACTGTTTGCTTTTGTGGCAGCAGGGGCCGGTCCGGTGATCCATTATGGAATTTTGTCCCTGCTCTATCGATTTCTGGCAGCAATAGCGCAGCCAGTCTCGGAAAAAAGGATCGTAGATTCACTTGCAACGATGGGAGAAGGCTGTGCGCTGCTCCTGCGTATTCTTTTTACGGCAGAGATTTTATGTATCCTTGATTTTGTTATTTTGATGACCGGGATTGGAGGAAGCGGATGAAAGAGGAAATTTATCGATGGGTAAAAACGATTGCTTTTTTCTATATTGTCTTTTCGGCAGTGCTCCATCTGGTGCCGGATGTAAAATATGAACGTTATATTCGTTCTTTCATGGGAATCCTTCTGATCTATATTTTAAGCACACCTGTTTTTAACCTGTTTGGAAATGGGGAAAAACTGCTGCAGGAATTTCGATTAAATTATCAGGAAGAACTGACAGCACTGGAAGAAAAAAATACAGAAAATCTTCAGGCACTTTACCTGCAGGAGAATTACAGCAGGGAGCTGCAAAAAGAAATTTCGAAAAAATGTAAGGAAAATGGAATAGAAACAGAGGATATCGTCGTACATATAAATGGAGATCAGATTACGGCGGTGATCAGTATAGCGGGAAACATTACACAGGAGCAGGAAAGGGGAATTCGGGATGGACTTGCCAGGGACTTCGGAATCGAAGAGAAAAACTGTCAGCTTCTTATGGGGAAAGATGAACAGACAACATTGGCTGGTGATTCTGCTTCTGGGCCTTTTACTGATGGTAATTGCATTTCCCATATCGAAAACAGAGACTGAAACAGAAAATCAGAATTTTTCAACGACGACAGGTGAAAATATGGAAACCAAGACAGATCTTGAGATGAAACTGGAAGATCTTTTGAAAAATGTTGAAGGGGTAGGAAATGTGAAAGTAATGCTGATGACAGAGAGCGGGCAGGGGCTGTATGGTTCTGGGGGAAATGAAGTTACCGGAGTGCTGATCGTTGCAGAAGGAGCAGATAATTCTGTGACGGTCCGGAAAATACAGGAGGCAGTAATGGCATTATTTCAGATAGATGCTCATAAAATTAGAATAATGAAAATGAAATGAGGAGTTAAGACGTGAAAAAAATATTCAAAAAAAATCAGGTGATCATCACATCTCTTGCAATTCTGATCGCCGTAGCCGGGTATTTGAACTTTGCAGATGTAGATTTGGGAATTGGTGATAAAGAGGCAAGCACGGACAATAGCAGTATCCTGGACCAGGTAGAGTATGATCTGAGTGATGAAACAGCGGTAGCAGATGAAAATGCAGAGACTGCTGCGGAGACTGCGGAAGTACCAGATGGAAGCAGTACGCCGGGAGAAGCGGTCCTTACAGGAGCATCGGATTTTGCAGCACAGGCAAAATTATCAAGAGAACAGGTTCGCTCTCAGAGTAAAGCGGATCTGCAGGAGATCCTGAACAATACAGAGGTTGGAGATGAGCAGAAACAGGAAGCAGTAAATACGATGGTGCAGATGACTGAAATATCCGAAAAGGAAGCTGCCGCAGAAATGCTTCTGGAGGCGAAAGGATTTGAAAATGCAATTGTCAATCTGACGGGTGAGACTGCAGATGTGGTTGTTCCGGAGGCTGAGCTGGAAGATGCACAGCGTGCACAGATTGAGGATATTGTAAAAAGAAAGACAGGAATCACACCGGAAAATATTGTGATCACGCCATTAAATGAAGGCAATGATGAAGCGGCAACAGATACGACCTCGGAAAGTGATGGCGAAGAGAAGACAGATGATCAACAGACTGATACATACAGGGAGCAGGAAACTTCAGGAGAAGATATTGTTACGGAAGGAATCTATGATTAAAATGCGTCTGTATGGTTATTTGCAGACCGTATCCTGCAGGGTAACTGTCCGGACTTTTGAGCCGGGCAGTTCTTCCCTTTTTTTCTTGACATCAGGGTATTTGATATACTAGAATAAAAAGTTGTATAGAAATTGGATAATTGAGAAAACAGATAATAGACAGGAGGAAAAACGTGTCTAAGTATGCGAAAGAAATAGAAAAAAGAAGAACCTTTGCCATTATCTCCCACCCGGATGCAGGTAAGACAACTCTGACAGAGAAATTCCTGCTGTATGGAGGCGCCATTAATCTGGCAGGAAGTGTTAAGGGTAAAGCTACATCCCGCCATGCAGTGTCTGACTGGATGGAAATAGAGAAAGAGAGAGGTATTTCTGTAACTTCATCTGTACTGCAGTTCCATTATGATGGCTATTGTATCAATATCCTGGATACTCCGGGACATCAGGATTTCTCTGAAGATACTTACCGTACACTGATGGCTGCTGATTCAGCTGTTATGGTTATTGATGGAAGCAAGGGTGTAGAGGCACAGACCAGAAAACTCTTCAAAGTCTGCGTTATGCGTCACATTCCTATTTTTACTTTTATCAACAAAATGGACAGAGATGCAAATGATACGTTTGATCTTCTGGATGAAATAGAAAAAGAACTCGGAATCGCAACATGTCCGATCAACTGGCCGATCGGTTCCGGTAAAAAATTCCGCGGAGTTTATGATCGTAATACACATAAAGTCCTGACTTTCTCTGATACACAGAAAGGAACCAAGGAGGGTGTGATCGAAGAAATTGACATTGATGATGCACGACTGGATGATATTGTGGATCCGGATCAGAGAGAACAGCTGATGGAAGAAATCGAACTTCTGGATGGAGCGAGTGTGGATTTTGATCAGGAACAGGTAAGCAAAGGAAATATGACACCTGTCTTTTTTGGTTCTGCGCTGACAAACTTTGGTGTGGAAACATTTCTGGAACATTTCCTCAAGATGACAACATCGCCACTTCCGAGAGTATCCGATGAAGGCGAGATTGATCCGATGTCTGATGATTTCTCGGCATTTGTATTTAAGATTCAGGCAAATATGAATAAAGCACATCGAGACAGAATCGCATTTATGAGAATCTGTTCCGGCAAATTTGATGCTTCCCAGGAAGTTTATCATGTGCAGGGGGATAAGAAGATGCGTCTTCTTCAGCCACAGCAGATGATGGCAGAATCCCGTCATGTGGTAGATGAGGCATATGCAGGAGATATTATCGGAGTATTTGATCCGGGCATTTTTTCTATCGGAGATACGATCTGCGCACCTGGAAAGAAATTTGCATTTGAGGGGATTCCGACTTTTGCACCGGAACATTTTGCAAGAGTTCGTCAGATTGATACCATGAAGCGTAAACAGTTTGTTAAGGGAATCAACCAGATCGCACAGGAAGGTGCAATCCAGATCTTTCAGGAGTTTAATACAGGTATGGAAGAGATTATTGTCGGTGTTGTTGGTGTCCTTCAGTTTGATGTACTGAAATATCGTCTCGAGAATGAATATAATGTAGAAATCCGTCTGGAAAACCTTCCATATGAACACATCCGCTGGATCGCAAATAAAGAGCAGGTTGATGTTGCAAAGATTTCCGGAACTTCAGATATGAAGAAAGTTACAGACCTGAAGGGAAATCCGCTGCTTCTGTTTGTCAATGCATGGAGCGTGGGTATGGTCGAAGACAGAAATCCGGATCTGGTGCTTACAGAATTCAGTAAATAAACCTTTTAATTTGCAGTCAGATTTGATATACTAAAACCATCAATTATTCGATTCGGAATCCGCAGGAGGAATTGGAATGGCAGAAAAAAGAACAACTTATAAATTACAGGACGTAGGAGGAATCGGCGAAGTAAAGATCGCTGATGAAGTAGTGACAGTGATCGCCGGACTTGCTGCGACAGATGTAGACGGTGTTGCTTCCATGGAAGGCAATATCACAAACGAACTGGTAAGCAGGCTTGGTGTCAAGAACCTTTCCAAAGGCGTTAAGGTAACCGTACTGGAAGGTGTTGTTACCGTAGATCTGACACTGAACATCGAGTTTGGCAAGAATATCCTTGAAGTCAGCAAGAAAGTTCAGGATAAAGTAAAATCATCCATTGAAAATATGACCGGCCTTGAAGTTGCAGATGTAAACATCCGCATCACAGGTGTTGATATGGAGAACGAAAAAGGAAAGTAAACCTTTCCTTTTTTCTTTAGGAGGAAATATGCGAAGAAGCGAGCAGAGAGAACATATCTTTAAACTGTTGTTTATGACACAGTTCAATACAGAAAACGAGATGCCGGAACAGCTTTCCATCTATTTCGAGGGACTTGGTGAAGTCAGCGAGAAAGATCAGGAAGCTATCCAGCAGAAATACGACCACATTCTGGAACATCTGGAGGAAATCGACGAAATCCTGAATGATTACAGCCGCGGATGGAAGACTACACGTATGAATCGCGTGGATCTGACCGCTCTGCGTCTGGCAGTTTATGAAATGAAAATGGACGAGGATGTTCCGGTCGGAGTAGCGATCAACGAAGCTGTTGAGCTTGCTAAACTTTTTGGCGGAGAAGATTCCGGCTCCTTTGTAAACGGTGTCCTTGGCAAGATCGCAAGTGGTAAGAAAGATTCCGGTGAAGAACCGAAACATCCGCGCCGTCAGACACATTCTGCAAAGATCATTATCCGGTCTTCAAAGAAAGATCACAGGAAAGCGCTCATTTTTTCCCATAGTAAATAACTCCTATACTGTTTTGATATTACACAGTATAA
>OHAS01002001.1_pt1 | contig 15349 bp, 8 predicted proteins | sample 1577131 | NCBI WGS metagenome assembly OHAS01 (sample SAMEA3541566, study PRJEB24748) | human gut metagenome | biome: human gut; feature: human-associated habitat; material: faeces | place: China | collected 2012 | reverse complement strand
GCGCACTTCCGCAAACACCTTGCTGAGGTGGTCGGGGCGGTTGAAGAAGAGGATGAGTACTGCTACATCAGTCTTGTATGGTTGCATAAGCGTTGCGATTTGGTCTTTTCAATTCTACAAAATTACAGAAAATTGACTATAGAACGGCAAAGCTATGATGTTTTTTTCGCATAACCCAAACTTTTTCAGTAACTTTGTGCAAACATATCAGTATAAATATGAAACTTATCATCACGATAGACAATACGGCGATTGTGTTGCAGACCGACTCTGCGGATGGTGCTGCCGAGCGCGAGGTGTACAACCTTAACTCCGGTATCTCCATAGCAGCCAACCTGCGACAGGCTCTCTCCGTGTGCGCTTTGTTGCGCAACCCGCGTCTGTACGACCGTGTCACGGTGGTTGTCGACACACCGACGATGCTCATCCCTGAGGACGAGTACACCTCGGGCAGTGCTACGCTGCTCTATCGTAACGCGTTCAGCATGTTGCCAGCCGACGAGGTGCAGACATCGCCACTCGATACATTGGGCGTGGTGCTCGCATTCGCCGTGAACAAAGACCTGCATTTCGTGCTCAACGAGAACTTTCGCTACGTGTGTTTCGCGCCTCGTCTTGCCTCCACACTTACTGCGCTGAGCCAGCGTGCATATGGCGGTTTCCAGGAGAAGCTGTTCTGCGTGTTCAACGGCATGTTTTACTCATCTAATAATTCTTTCGATCTTTCCAATGCTACATTAATGTTCGGGCAGATATTCTTCTCGCCCAACAGTTCGTAGAAGCCGGATTTTTCCAATGCTTTGTGCACTTTTTCATTCACGCCGGAAAGTACGATAGTGGTTTTTTCGCGTTGCGCCATCTGGCAGAGGCTAGTCAGGTTGTGGATACCTGTTGAATCGATGAAGGGTACTTTCCTCATACGTATAATGCGCACTTTGGGACGGTCTCCCAGTCTGGACATGATTTCCTCGAACTTAGTAGCAATACCGAAGAAGTAAGGGCCATTTATCTCATACACTTCCACGCCCTTGGGAATGGACAGGTTTTCTTCATCTTCTTTACTGTTAGATTCTTCATTCAGATTAATCTCATCTTTGATAACAGAAATTTCAGTGGTTTCCATCACACGATGCATAAAGAGTACACAAGCTATGACAAGACCCACTTCAATAGCGATGGTTAAGTCGAAAATAACTGTCAGGAAGAAGGTAATCAGCAATACGGTGACGTCTGATTTCGGATTCTTCAGTAGTGCCTTGAATGTGCGCCAACCACTCATGTTATAAGAGACAATCACCAGTACACCTGCCAGACAAGCCATTGGAATATATTGTGCCAAAGGCATAAGGAATAGAAGGATAAGCAAAAGCACCATTGCATGTATCATACCTGCAACAGGGGTTTTACCACCATTGTTTATATTAGCCATTGTACGTGCAATGGCACCGGTGGCAGGAATACCGCCAAACAGGGGCGTTATTAGGTTGGCAGCTCCTTGTGCTATCAATTCCGTATTGGAATCATGCTTATCGCCGATAACACCATCCGCTACCGTAGCGGAAAGCAGCGATTCGATGGCTCCTAATACCGCAATGGTAATGGCTACAGGAAATAAGTCCTGAATAGCCTCCCAGTTTAGTGAAGGCATTACTGCATCCGGCAGTTCCGCCTTGATACTGAAGCGGTCGCCAATGGTATCTATGCAGTTGATTCCGGCATAAGTCTTCATCAGATATACCGCTACCGTTACTACAATAATGGCAATCAGCGACCCCGGTATCTTCTTTGAGAATTTCGGGGTTATGGCAATAATTACAATACTTACAATGCTGACAATCGTATTCCACCAGTTAATGGTGTCGAAATGCTGGAAATAAATCATCCATTTCCCGACAAAATCTCCGGGAACCTTTTCACCACCGAAATTAAGTCCGAAGATATCGGCTATCTGCGTGGTGAAGATAGTGACGGCAATACCACTGGTAAATCCCACGATAATAGGATAGGGGATAAACTTGATTACAGCACCCAGCTTGAATATCCCTAACAGAATAAGAATGACTCCTGCCATCAGCGTGGCAACAATCAGTCCCGCTTCTCCATATTGCTGGATGATGCCATAGATAATGACGATAAAAGCTCCCGTGGGACCACCGATCTGTACTTTGCTACCTCCCAACATGGAGATAATGAATCCGGCAATGATTGCCGTGATAATACCTTTTTCGGGTGATACACCGGATGCAATACCGAATGCAATGGCAAGCGGGAGAGCGACGATACCTACTATGATACCGGCCATCAGGTCTGCCATGAATAATTCTTTCGAGTAGTTCTTCAAAGCCGTGAATAGCTTTGGTCTGAATTCGAACGCTTTCATAGATAATCTGTACTTTTTGTGAAACGAGGTGCAAAATTAGACAAAATAATGCATATATTGGTTGATTGCTTTCAAATATATTATATTTGCAACAGCTAACTGTAATATTATGAAATCACGACTGCTTATATTCTTTCTTTTCCTTTCTATTTTTAATATATATGCTTCGGATGTGAAGTTTTATAATATTAATGCGATGTATGGAATTTCCATGCGGGAGATGGCCTCTGTTTGTAAAGATGGGAATGGTTTTATCTGGGCTTCCTCTAAAACGGGTATATTGAGAATTACGGAAAGTGATTATCGCATTTATCAGCTTCCTTATAAAACAGCCAATATCATTAATGTCAAGCTGGCCTATAATAATTCGTTTTTAATAGCATATACGAATAATGGGCAATTTTTTCATTATAATGAACTGTATGACCGGTTTGATTTATTTCTGGATCTTAGAATATCTTTCAATAATACTTTTTTAAGTGTAGGTAAAGTTGTTATTGATGATGAACAGGCTCTCTGGATTCCTACGTCCGGGGGATTGTGCAAATATAAAAATGGAATATTTACCCAAATAAGTGAGGCGCCAATTCGAACACAGTGCATAACGTCTTATGATCAGACACATCTGCTTGTAGCCAGTCAAGACAGTATTAGATTATTAAATACAAATACGTTGAAACAAAAAAGTATATGTGGAATAGAAGATATGTTTCAGATAAATACTCTTTTTTATGATCATAAAAGAGAGGTTGTATGGATAGGAACTTCCACTGATGGTCTTTTCTATCTGGACATGAAAAAGAAAACGTTATTGCCATTTTCTAATTTCCCAAAGCAACCTATCGCAGTGATAACAGAAAGTTCGGATTCAACACTGTTAGTCGGAATCGACGGGCAGGGAGTATGGGAATTGGATAAGGATAAAAAAACGGTTCTGAATATTTTGAAAGAAGATATTGATAATCCTTTCTCTCTTCGTGGAGATGGGGTTTATGACATCTTTTGCGACGGTCAGCAGAGGGTGTGGGTCACTACCTATACTGGTGGGCTTTCTTTCTTCGACTGGAAATCTCCCTTAATTAATCAAATTACCCATCAGGTTAATAATCCGAATTCTTTAGGGAATGATAATGTAAACAAGATATTGGAAGATAGCAAAGGGGATATCTGGTTTGCTACAAATAATGGGATAAGCAGGTGGAGAGTCGCCACTAATGAATGGGATACTTATTATCAGAATAAACAGGAACAGGCACAGGTTTTTCTGGCTTTATGTGAAGATGACGAAGGAAATATCTGGGCAGGTTCGTTCTCATCCGGGTTTTATGTTTTAGATCGGAATACCGGAAAAGAATTGGTTCATTATCCGCGGAATACATCGGATTTGAAATCTGACGGTAAATTCATAATGAATATATATAAGGACAGTGAGGGTGATATCTGGATTGGAGGTATCCAAGATGTAATATGCTATTTAACAAAAGAAAAGCGTTTTCATACGTATGGTGCACAGCCCATGCGTACGTTTATGGAGTTTTCTCCGGGAAAAATGCTGTTGGCCTGTACTTATTCTGTGCTTTTGCTAGACAAGGAAACAGGGAAAATCACTTTCTTACCGGAATGTCTTGCACAGGATATTTTAGTAATGGGAGATGATATTTGGGTGGCTACTTCCGGAGACGGATTGCTGCACCATAACTACACGACTCGTGAAACTCATAAAATAACAGTGGAATCCGGATTGCCATCTAACTATGTGAATAGTGTCATGTATGATAATGGATATTTATGGTTAGGAACGGAAAATGGATTGTGTCGCTATAATCCTGCCGACAGTACGGTACATACTTATTATTCCACTTTGGCTCTTTCCAGTGCTTCGTTCAATGTGAATGCCAGCTGCAAATTACGTAATGGCGAATTGATGTGGGGTACAAATAATGGGGCGGTAATGTTTAACCCCGATAAATTATATCATACCCAGCTCAACGGGGAGATTTATTTCCAGAATATCACTATTTCCGGTAGTTCTATCAGAGAAAATCAAGATTTGTTGCGTGGAATTCCGGTGAATAAGCAAACAGATATTTCATTCAAATATGATCAGAATACTTTGACGCTTGAGGTATTGCCTATTGGCGTTTCTTCCAAAGAAATAAAATTTTCATGGAAAATGGAAGGGCTTGATACAGAATGGTCACATCCTTCCAATCAGCAGATAATCACTTATACCAATATTCCTAATGGGAATTTCCGGCTTAAAGTAAGAATGTACAATAATTCACTTTCTCAGATAGTCGATGAACGTACATTGGACATACACGTTATTCCGCTTTACTGGCAGACGTGGTGGTTCCGTCTGGTGGTATTCATTATTATAATGAGCATTACATTCTTTGTGCTTAAATTCTATATAAACCGTTTGAAACAGCGTCACGCTGAAGATAAAATCCGTTTTTTCACAAATACGGCTCATGATCTTCGTACATCGATAACGTTGATAAACGCGCCTATTCAGGAATTGAATAAAGAGAAAGAATTATCAGACAAAGGGCATTATTATCTGAATCTGGCTACGGAACAGTCTGAACGTTTATCTAATGTTGCAACCCAACTCTTGGATTTTCAGAAAGTGGATATGGGGAAAGGACAACTGTTTCTGGTAATGGTTGATATTGTTAAATTGGTGTACAGGCGGAAAACAATGTTCAAGTCTACGGCGGGAAAAAAGAATGTTATATTGGAGTTTGTCTCTAACAGGGAATCTTATATGTCAGCTGTCGATGAATTGAAAATAGAGAAAGTGGTTGATAACTTGATATCTAATGCTATAAAGTATTCTCATACGAATGGTAGGGTGGAACTTACATTGAATTGTAATGAGTACTATTGGAGCTTGGAGGTGAGAGATTATGGATTGGGTATCTCGGATAATGCTCAGAAGAAGCTGTTCAAAGAGTTTTATAGGGGAGATAATAAGGTTAATTCACGCATGGTAGGTTCCGGGATAGGCCTGTTGTTGGTGAAGAATTACGTTTTGATGCATGAGGGAAAAGTCTCACTTGAAAGTAAGGAGAATGAAGGTTCTTTATTCAAAATAAACATCCCTTATAAAGAAGTGGTTGAGGTTGCACCTACTGAACATGAAGAGCCGGGGAATATCACATCTGCTGATGGTCCATCTGATCAATCGGAATATAAAAAGGAAGATGATAAGTCCGAAAAGAAGAAATCTATATTAATCGTAGATGATAATAAAGATTTGCGGAACTTCCTGAAGTGTTCTTTTGAAAATCAATATAACATCTTAGAGGCTGGCAATGGCAATGAAGCATGGGAATTACTTCAAAAGGAATCTCCAGAATTGATTATTTCGGATGTGATGATGCCTGATATGGATGGCTTTGAGTTATGTAAATTGATTAAATCTACTTTTGAAACTTCGCATATTCCGGTAATCCTGTTAACTTCACTTTGTGATAAAAGTGACCAGTTGGAAGGTTTAGGTTTGGGAGCAGAAGATTATGTCACAAAGCCTTTCGATATATCACTTTTGGAGCAACGAATAAAGTCCCTTATGCGGAACCGAGAGATCGTCAGAGAGAAAGCTTTGAAATTGATAAAGTCGGATAGTGATGAGCAACAGGTTATTTTGAACAATGAGCTTAACGATCATTTTGTGAAAAAAGCAGTGGAAGTGATCCATAATAATATGCAAAATCTAGATTTTGATAAGGAAAGCTTTGCTATGGAAATGCATGTGAGCGGTTTGTTATTGTATAAAAAAATAAAAGCACTGACAGGTCAATCACCTATTGACTTTATTAAATCCATTCGTTTAAACCGGGCTTTGGAATTACTCCAATCTCATAAGTACACTATCACGGAAGTTAGCGAACTTTGTGGTTATTCCAGTATCAGTTACTTTAGTACGGTGTTTAAAAAGTACTTTGGCAAGTCTCCTACAGAGGTCTAATTTACTTCTTTTTCCCGTTTTTTATCGTTTGTAGTATAGATTATCTAATATCTAAAATTATATATCTAATATCTAAAAGTGTATTGGGTACACTTCTGTAGCTTTGTATATCGATGTACGGAATGTATGTCGATGGAGTTATTGTTATGTTAAATCTAATCAAGTTAATCTTATGAAATGTATGTATGATGATGACGGTTAAGTCAACGATTATGTAAAGACTGTAAAATCAGAGATAACCGTAGTGATGCATATCACTTTCGGTAATCTGTAATGAATTTCATGTGGCTTTGACATTTAAAGGGGGGCTGGTGTCAATGGCTGCCGTTATGAATGAAAAACATAGAACCCCATTACTTATATATTATGAAGAACAACAAGCTTTATTTTGTTTTTCTTTTCTTAAGTATTTTGTTCGCAAGTTGCAATGGCGAAGAAGTAATTGAGAAATGGCCTGAAATAGGCAACTATTATGATTCGAGCAAGCCTATTGAGTTAAAATCCATGTCACCCGACTGGGGAAGAATCAACGATTCTTTTATTATCAAAGGAAACTTTCCGGTTGACACGACCGGAAAAGTCAAAGTTTTCTTTGCCGACAAGGAAGCTGTTATCGTAAACAACAATGGAAATGAACTGTATGGGCTTATCCCCAAGCAGATGCCCGGTTATAACGAGATAATATTGGAAGTGGAGGGTAAAAAGTACACCTCTGACAATGTGAAGTTTAAGTATTATCAAACTCAATCTGTGAAAACAATATTGGGAAAATTTGGTGAAGACGGCTGGACATCGTCAGATGACAGTAAAATAGAAGAATTCCGAATGAATGAGTGTACAGGAATTGTAGCTGTTGCAGGACAAAAGAGCGATAATTTCATTTTCGTTGGAGGAGGATGGGGCGACCGTACCTATTTTGTGTCATTAGAGGATAATGTGGTGATTCGTCTGATTAATATTGGTTATATGGGGGCTGTTGCAGTTGATAGTTCAAGGGAAAAAGTGAGTATCATGCCCCGTAATGGAGGTGCTTTATACACAGCTTCCCGTGCGGATGGATGGGTTTTAAACTCTCTTGGTCTCACAATACCTTTCCAAGGCGATTGCCAGGGGGCATTGGCTTATGCCGAAGATGACCGCTATTTGTATGCAATGTCCGGTGATGGTCTTTATGAAATAGATTTGGAAGATAAAGGTTATACAAAGTTATTTGCTACATCAGATTACCCGGCTTTTGATGGAGTGAACACCGGCCAGTGGAGGCATTATCTGACTTATAGTAAATATGATAAGTGTTTTTTTGCCTCTTATCCTGAGAGTAATGGTATTATGAAGATATGGAAAGACACTTCGGGCGCATGGCAAGTGGAACGCTATGCCGGCTTCCAACCGGGATGGTTGGCTACAGCTTTTGGAGATAGATTGACGGATGCCGTATTGAAAGAACCTTGCGGAATGGCGGTGAATAGTAGTGGTGAACTCTATGTATGTTGCAAAAATAGCCATTGCATTGTGAAAATCAAAGGAAGGCTTGTCTCTTTGGTAGCAGGAGCTCCTGATCAGGCAGGAAGACTAAACGGATTCCCTACGGATGCATTGTTTGATAATCCATTGTGTATTGCTTTGGATTCGGAAGAGAACTTCTTCATTGGTGAAGAATCTTCAAAGGCCATCCGGAAAATGACAATTGAATAAAAGTAGAAATCATATAAAATGAATCAAGATGAAGATTAAACATATATTACTGTTTCTCATGGCATGGGTAAGCTCTATGAGTTTGGCCTATGCGCAACAGACTGTGGTAGCTTCTGGTTCGGTTATGGACGAGAAAGGCGAACTCTTAATCGGAGTATCGATTTCTGTAAAGGAAGTTCCTTCTATGGGTGCCATTACGGATATTGACGGTCGTTTCAAGATAGGGGGTATCAAAGCCGGGCATACGTTGGTCATATCCTATGTGGGGTATGATCCTCAGGAGATAAAAATGAACAAGAGCAACGAGCGCATGCGCGTAGTGTTGAAGGAGAGTTCGAATGTAATGGACGAGGTTGTGATTACGGCATCGGGTAAGGTACAGAAGAAGATTAATGTGACAGGTGCCATTACCGGAGTTGAGGTGGCTACGCTGAAAACTCCTGCCACTTCCATAAGCAACATGTTGGGCGGACGCGTTCCGGGCATCATTTCCGTTACACGTAGTGGAGAGCCGGGCAAGGATTTCTCCGAGTTCTGGGTGCGTGGTATCAGTACCTTTGGTGCCGGACAGGGAGCTTTGGTGTTGATTGACGGTGTCGAGGGCAACTTGAATACGCTCGATCCCGAAGACATTGAGAGTTTCTCTATCTTGAAGGATGCCTCTTCTACGGCGGTTTACGGTGTACGTGGTGCCAACGGTGTGGTATTGGTAAGTACCAAGAAGGGTAAAGCCGGAAAACTGAATTTGCAGGTAAAGGCAAATGCCGGTATCTCTTATTCTCCTCGAATGCCCAAATATGTACGTGCTGCGGAATATGCGGCACTCGCCAACGAAGCTGCCGTGACACGTGGACGTATTCCTGTCTATTCCGATGTGGATGTGGATTTGTTCAGGAACCACATGGACCCTGATTTTCATCCGGATGTGGATTGGAGGGATGTTATCTTGAGAGATTATACCTGGAACCAGCAATACTTCCTGAGTGCGTCGGGAGGTGGTGAAGTAGCTCGCTATTACATCAGTGCCGGTTTTACGACAAAAGATGCCATCTTTAAACAAGATAAAGGGGTAAACAAATACAATACGAACGTAAACTACAACAAGTTCAATTTCCGTGCTAATGTGGATGTGAATGTCACTTCCACCACTACGCTTTCGCTGAATGAAGAGACTGTGATTGTTACTCAGAATTATCCGGGATATGGAAACGACAGTAAGGTATTGTGGCAGGCACAATCCAATCTGACTCCGGTGACAGTACCGTTGATGTACACCACAGGGCAGGCACCTGGATATGGCACTGATAAATCGAATATTAGTCCGTATGTATTGTTGAATATGACGGGTTATCGCAAGTTCTATTCCAATGATAATAAAATCACGATGCAGCTCAATCAGGATTTGAAGATGATAACTCCCGGACTGAGTATTGCAGGATTGGTCAACATTAATTCGATAGGTGCGAGAACCCAAGTTCGCGAAAAAATGCCGGCCATTTATTATGCTCATGGTTATAAACGTGATGGAACACTCGATTTGGAGAAAATATCTGATGCAGTGGAGCCCTATTATACAAATTGGAATGACACTGAGCGTAGAATTTATTGGGATTTCCGACTGAATTACGACCAGACATTTAATAAGGTACATAAGGTGGGTGCCTTGGTGAAGGCCGAATGGAGCGATTATGAAGCATCGAAATATAATCAATTGCTGACTGCTATCCCTAAAAGTAATAATAGTTACTCAAGCCGTTTCTCTTATTCGTATGATGATACTTATATGGCCGAATTTAATATGGGTTACACCGGTTCGGAGGCTTTTGAGAAAGGTAAGAAATTTGGTTGGTTCCCTGCTGTTTCTATAGGTTGGGCTCCCACGCAATATCGCTTCTGGCGTAATAAGGACAATTTTATCAATTATTTCAAAATCAGGGCTTCGTATGGTATAGTAGGTAACGACCGCCTCACTTGGGACGACTCGGTACGTTTTCCCTATCTTACTTTGATTGGTTACACAGGTTCCGGCAGTTGGAATAACGGTTCCGGCTTGACCGAAACGCAAGTGGGTTCCAGCAACCTGCGCTGGGAAAAGGCCAAGAAAGCTGACATCGGTATTGATGCACGTTTCTTCCACGAACGTTTTGAGATGACAGTCGATTTCTTCCAGGATATACGTTCCGGTATTTATCAGCAACGCCAGAGTGTACCGGAAGAGATGGGACTTCCGTCATTGCCTTGGGCCAATGTGGGTGAAATGAAGAGCTGGGGTATGGATGGACATATCTCATATACGCAGCCTTTGGGTGACAATGACAAATACCTGATTGTACGTGCCAACTACACACAGTCCATGAACAAAATCACCAATTTCGAGGAAGACCTTAAGAAATACGATTACCAATCAGCCGTAGGATATCAAAGTGGAGTTAACCGAGGCTTGATAGCTTTGGGCTTGTTTAAAGACCAGGCAGATATAGATAATAGTCCTCGTCAGGATTTTGGCAATTACTTGCCGGGTGACATCAAGTATAAGGATGTCAATGGCGATGGCATTGTCAATTGGGATGATATTGTACCTTTGAAGTATTCTTATGTGCCTCAGATACAGTATGGATTTGCCACAGAGTTTAACTGGAAGAACTTCAATGTAAGTGTCCTGTTCGAGGGAGTAAGCCGCGTGACCTATTTTAAAGGTGGAAATATGTATCAGCCATTCTCGGGTAGTACAGCCGGTAATGTGATTACAGATTTTGCCAACCCGGCAAACCGATGGATTTCACGTGAAATCTCAGGCGACCCTGCCACCGAGAATCCGAACGCCAAGTACCCTCGTCTTTATTATGGAGGTAGCAGTAATAATAGTCAATCATCTTCTTTTTGGTTGTCTGATGGTAGTTACTTGCGTCTGAAGAATGTGCAAGTCTCTTATACACTCAAGAACCAATTCCTGAAAAAGTTTGGTCTCCAGAAAGCAGTAATTAGTGTGATTGGAGACAATTTGGCAGTTTGGTCTAAAGAGAAGATGCTGGATCCTGCACAAGCGGGAGATAATGGAACAGTCTATCCGGTCCAGCGAGTGTATACTTTACAGCTTAATCTTTCATTCTAATATAACCTGACAATTATGATAAAATTTGGAAATTATAAAAGAGAATTCGGTTTTCTCGGCAGAATAGCCGCAATAACCGTTATTTTGGTTTCAAGCATTATGTTCGGTTCGTGCGAAAAATACTTGGACATTGACCAATATGTGTACGATCAGACCACACTGGACTCCATTTTCCTTTCCCGCTCCAGAACGGAAGAGTATATCAATGGAGCGGCTGCTCTTCTTCCCGATGAATCAATACTTATGAATGGTTGGGGAGCGGCTTCTACATTGCCCAGTGGATTGGGCTCAGATGAAGCAATCGTTCCGTTCGTAACGAATGGAAATGCTATACTTTATGATGAAGTGAAAGAAACGAACTCATGGTTTAATCCGTGGCCCGAGTGCTATAAAGGAATCCGTAAGGCCAACATCGTATTGGAGAATATATCCAAAAACCAGGAGCTTACCGAGATGGAAATGCGTGATTTCAAGGGAAGGGCTTATTTTCTGCGGGCTTACTTCTATTTCTATTTGGTAAGATTGTACGGGCCTGTGGTTGTACTTCCCGACCGTCCTTTCGATACGGACGAAGATGTAGCGTCAGTTTCATTCGAGCGTTCCACTTACGATGAGTGTGTAGAGAAAATCTGTGCCGACTTTGAAGAAGCAGCTAAATTGCTGCCTGCAAGTCGTATAGATGCATTGCAGTATATACCTACCAAGGGTGCTGCTTTGGCGTTTAAAGCTCGTATGCAGCTCTATGCTGCCAGCCCCCTTTTCAATGGTAACAGTTACTATTCCGATTGGAAAGACTCAGAGGGGAGGAATTTCATTGCCCAGACGGAAGACAAGGTTAAGTGGGGAAAAGCTGCCGCCACGTTCAAGCGGATTATTGATATGAATAAGTATGCCATTCATACTGTATCCAAAATAGTGAATGAAAAGGGTACAGGCACATTGCCTCTTCCCGAGACGGTATCTGATGCCGACTTCCCTGATGGAGCCGGAGGTATAGACCCCTATAAGTCATACAAGACGCTGTTTGATGGTACTTACCAGCCTGAGTTGGTTAAAGAATACATCTATTTTTCAAAAAATAATGGAAACTATATTCTTGTGACACCTTCCAAATTGGGGGGAATATCTTCATTTAGTGTTACTTTAGATATGATTGATGAATACCGGATGGCTGACGGTAGACCGTTTAGTGAAGCTACTCAGGCGGAAAAATCATGGCAGGCAGTGGGACAAGATAAAACATTCTCGTCAGATTATCTTCTTTCCGGAAACAGAGCTCATCGTGATGATGGTCGCGAGCCGCGTTTTTATGCGGCTATTGGTTTCAATGCTTGTATCTGGCCTACAACTTCCCACCGTGACGGTTTGTCAGCAGGTACCAGAAACTATGTTACCGACTATTACTACGGAGGTAGTGCATCTGATATGAATAATAATGATAACAGAACCAGGACCGGATATACCTGCCGGAAATATGTGCATCAGGATGATTGTATCTTTTGGAATGGAGTGGTAAAAGCGAAGACTTATCCGATATTTCGCTATGCCGAAGTATTGTTGGGGTATGTAGAAGCGATGAACGAAATGGAAGGTTCGTATACGGACGAAGATGGGCAGGTGACGGTTACTCGTGATGTGGATCAAATGGTGAAATATTTCAATCAGATTCGTTATCGTGCCGGTCAACCGGGAATCACAACTGCCGATGCAGCCGACCAAAGCAGGATGCGTGAACTAATTAAGCATGAAAGGTTGATTGAGTTTGCTTTCGAAAGTCATCGTTATTGGGATTTGCGCCGTTGGAAAGATGCCTATGACGCTTACAACAAACCCATCAGAGGATTGGATGTAAGTGCTCGCGAATCACAACGCGAACAGTTCTATACAGAAAGAATTTGGAATACAGAAAAAACCATGAAACGTATGTTTTCCAACAAGATGTATCTGTGGCCGCTTGACAGAAATGTGTTGAGAAAGAACGGTAAGTTGGTACAGAACCCAGGATGGAATTAAAATGAAAACAATAAAAGTTGATAATATGAAGAAAATAGCATTTTTTTCGATAACCTTGCTGTTGGCATGTATGGCAGGTTGCGACAATAAAATACCTATGGAAGAGAATTTATGGCCCGAAACGGTTTATCTGGTTGGGGCAAAAGATAAGATTATAAATAGAGATCTGAATATAGGTTATGAAAAAGATACCATATATGCATCGGTTGCCATCAGCGGTTCGCTGCCTACCAAGGAAGATATAACTGTTACTGTTGAAGAATTTCCTTCTGGTATTGAAAGTTATAACCAGAAAGAACTTGGTTCGGATGATATAAAGTATCGTACGTTGACAAATGGTATCTATAGTTTTCCGCAAGAAAATGTAATTGTGAAAAAGGGTGAAGCCTATGGCACGTATCCTGTTCACATTGACCCATCCACTTTGCATATAGATTCGCTCTATATGATGGCGTTTAAACTTAGTGGAACATCTCGTTTTGAACTGGCTAAAGAAGATACAGTGGTGCTAATCCGTCTGAATCTGATGAATGACTATTCAGGGCTTTATTATATGGACGGTGTGATTAAGCCTGCTGATAATCCAAAGGATTCCGTTATCTATAAGTCGCCTCGCACGTTGCAAGCTGTAGTCGATGGTAACACTGTACGTATGTATCATCAAAAGAATGAATGGTCGAAAGGTGCTACAGACTACAGACCCGATTATTGCTTTAATATCACCGTAAATCCGGATAATTCAGTAACCTTGAAGTCTTGGGATAAGTTTAACCTTGTCAGTGGTGGCGGTAAGTATTATCCCGAAATGGAAGTGTACGATTTGTGGTATACTTTCAAAGAGGATGGTATGTTGAAGAAAACCCGGGGATTTGTGTATAAAGAGCGTAAGAACGATGATGAAGTACGCAAGATAAACGACTGGATGGAAGAAAATAGAAAGTACGATTATTAAAAGATTCTATTTTAAGGTAAAGTTAGATTGCATTTTTTATTACCATTAGTTTAAGAAGGTGGTGCTTCGTGAGAAGCACCATTTTCTGTAAATTATATAAAATCTATATCATGAGAACCTATTTTTTCTCTTTATTATTCCTGTGTATGCAAAATGTATTTGCACAAGCACCATTAGCAGTGGAAACGGATTCTATGAGTGTAGAAAACCTTTTTCTACAGCAAATGTCGCATTTCCCTCAGGAAAAGCTTTACCTTCAGACAGACCGTGGCATTTACATGTCCGGTGAAACCCTTTGGTTCAGGGCACATTTAGTAGATGCCCTTATGCTAAAGCAAGCTAATGCTAGCCGATATGGATATGTAGAGTTAGTGAATCCGTTGGGCAACTTGGTGGAGAGAGTGAAAATAAGACCGGACTCTTTGGGATGTTTTTACGGACATATTCCATTGGGTGAAGATCTGCCGGAAGGCAACTATTCTCTCAGAGCCTACACTTGGTTCATGCAGAATATAGGTGAAGAGTACTTTCCCCATAAACTGATTTATATATCCGATCCCGTATCCGAAGCGATATCTCCGGAAATCAGTTATTCTGCTGAAAACAACGACGTTCATGCGGAAATACATTTTCTCAGTAAACCGGACAACCGATCCGTCACTCCTACACAAGCCATTCTTTTCCCCGATGGAGACAGGGACAAAGAAGGAAAAGTCTTATCATTGGAAGGGGAAAATATCCGTTACACTTTCAAGAAGAAGGAGATTCCTGCTTCGCGCACGTTTTTGTTACAGACAGTGTATGACGGAAAGATTTCCAATCGCTATTTCAGAATCCCCGAATTGAGTAAAACCTTTGATGTGGCTTTCTTCCCCGAAGGAGGTCATGCAGCTCAATCCACCACAATCAAAATGGCATTTAAGGCCATCGATGCAGATGGTTTGTCTACAGAGGTAGAAGGTCAAGTACTTGACGAAGAAGGTCAGGTATGTGCCGATTTCAAAAGCCAGCATTTGGGTATGGGGAGTTTTCGGATGTATTATGTTCCCGGAAAAAAGTATCATGCCGTTTGTAGTGACGGAACAGGCGTTTCCAAGCGTTTTGATTTGCCCGAACCTTCTCCGGATGCTATCTCCCTGAATACACTTTGGTCTAAAGATTATTTGCTTTTGTACCTTTAACAGATAGTTTTGTCTGCAAAGTTCCATATATTGTTTATCC
>OHAS01001997.1_pt1 | contig 15376 bp, 4 predicted proteins | sample 1577131 | NCBI WGS metagenome assembly OHAS01 (sample SAMEA3541566, study PRJEB24748) | human gut metagenome | biome: human gut; feature: human-associated habitat; material: faeces | place: China | collected 2012 | reverse complement strand
CTCCTGTAGCGTACCACTGGGTGATTTTTGCTCCGCCCAGTGTACTTACTCCGTATACTTCCAGATTCTTTCCGCTTACTGCAGAACGTATCTCGTAATAGCCGTCCGGGATGACAACATCTTTTTGTTGAGCAGAATTAAGAGTCTGTTTTTCTTGTGAATCCACAGTATTTTCTACGTTGGAATTCGTAGAATAAGAGTTTACAGCACGTTCAAATGAAAAGCTTTCATTAGGCATATTATAAGACAATTGTAATGTATTTTCAGAAGAAACAACCACCATTTGATGATTGTAGGACTTTAAAAATACTGTCTCTTCCTCTGTGGATACCAATGACCAATACTGAGTTTCATCGTCATTCCAATCGGAAAAAACAGCTGTATTATCTTGTGCTGTTAATACTTTTTGAGAACTTTGCTGTACAATTTTATATTTGTCTTGTTCCAACTTCTCAAAACAAAATAGCTGTTCATCAGACTCTTGCTCGTCAGCAAATATAAAGGTTTGTCCACCATTTTGTTCTGAGCTAACACCAGTCAGTACTTTGTTCTGATATTTAATTTTATAAATTCCTTCTTCAAGGTCGTATGGATAGGTTTGTACATTATCAGTAGTATTGTCTGTACTACTTTCTGATTCATTTCCATCTTGAACTGTTGATACAGACGATGAATAAGTGTCAGCAAAAACAGCTGTAAACGATGGTACACACAATAAAACTACCATAAAAATCGCTAAAAAACCAGTAAATTTTTTCATTTTCGCCCCTAACTTTCCTAATAATTTATGTAAAATTATATTATCACAAACTACAATGTAATTGCAATAAAACGGAAGAAATTTCACATTCTTTCATTTAGAAATTTTTTCAAATATTGGAAACTTGAGTATTTTTCCATAAAAAAACTCTAACGTTAAACGTTAGAGTTTTTTATTTATGATTTATCTGTATATTTCTTATTCCGTAAAACTAAAGTGACAACAATTACTAAAGAAACAGCCAATATTGTAATTAATATAGGTACCAATATTAGATATGTTGTATCCCCTGTCGGTACATTATTTATATTTTGATTTTGTTCCATTGGATGACTGTCACTTGGTGTCTCCGGAATTACCGATGGCACATATTTTCCTATCGTAATTGTTTCTGTTGCTTCTTTATTTACGTGAGTATTGCTTGCAGTTACCGTATTCGTTACAGCTTTATCCGAATCGCTTTCCTGTACAGTATAAAGGAAGTCGAGAGTCACTGTCTCTCCGGGCTGTAATGTTTGAATCATGACCGCAGTCCCTGATTGGGAAGACACTTGCTTGATATTGTTATTCAAAGAAGCTGCATCAAGTGTTATATTTGGCATTACATCCGCTACTTCTAAATTTGTTAACGGTTCAACGCCTAGGTTAGAAACTTTAACCGTAAAGCTTACTTGCTCGCCAACATTATAATGTTTATCAGCTCTGTCGGCTGTTTTGGAAATACTTACTTGATAGGCTCTGAATACTTCTACATCAACTGTATTACTGGTAATTTGGTCTACTTTTCTATTCGCTCTGGTCATATCAATGCCTGTATTTGGGTCGCCATCCAGTTCTCCTTCAAGCATAAACGCATTTGGAATTGTCCATTGAGTGATGTCTTCAGGCTGATTATCTACAGCTTTTACATCAACTTGGAACGTATAAGACGGAATCGTATCGTCTGCCTGTGCGGGAAGATTACTGATATCCATTGACAATACAGTGGTACCGTCCTCTTGCGGTGTAGCAGTCATACCCTGAGGCATATTGACAACGCTTAAACCCTTATCCAGAATATCTGTAAAGGTTGTATCTGCTACATCAATTCCATTACTGTTATAGATAGAAAATGTATAAGAAAATACCTCTTCTGTTTTTACTGTGTGCTTTGAAACATCTTTTTTCAAAGTAACATTTGGACGTTTTGCAGTGATAGTTTGAACTTCACTTTCTGCAGATTCATATTCGGTACCGCCTTGAACCAATACAGGCCAACCAATAGATGCTTTATGCTCCATTTCCCATGTATTTACTGTAGGGTCATCAAAGCTTTGGCTGTAATAGTCCACAGTGGTTTTTACCAAAAATACTTCTTTATCTGTCAGTATGTCAATATTTAATGTAAGGACGTCTCTTCCTGTCTCATCTTTTGTGACAGTATAAAGTGATGTATCTACAGGAGTTCCATCTGCATATGTCAATCCGCTAAAGCTTACACCTTTTGGCAGTACATCCGTTATTATTACATTTTCAAGAGAATTTGACGTACTTTGCCCTTGCTCTACAATGGCAGTTAGCTTAAAGACAGCCTCTTGCCCTTGTTGATAGAATTCTTTCGGATTTTCTACGGTATTGGTAATAGACGCAATTGGACTTGTCACATATACATTAGTATTTGGAGTAACCGTTTCCGCTCCATCCATTGAAACGGTTGCTTGGTTTGGAACAGTCCATGCATTGTTATCAACAGTCAATCCCGTTTGTCCTAACACTTTTACATTAAATTCAACATATGCCTGTACCGGTACATCCGGTCGATTCTCCGCTCTTCCCGGAATTGTTAGATTCGTTATCTCAAGAGTGCCGTTGTTTAACGTATATGAAGTAATCGGTGTTACAGTATCTGTACCATCGTTATTTATCACATGCAGCTGCAACGTGCCCTCTTGGAATTCCAACAATCTGTTTATCTGGTCTGTCACCTTCAGATTTTGTTTTTCAGCGGTATTAAAATTCTGCATACCAATACGGTATGTAATCAGTTCACCAGGATGATGTTCTGCTTTATCATCTGCTGTCCAATCAGTTTGACCTTCTGCCTTATATTCTTTTGAAATGACAGTCTGTTGATTGCGTACAACAGGAGCATTTAGCTGTACTGTTTCTCCGCTGTTTACAGTAACTTCAAAAGAAGTTGCCTGTATTTTACCACTGTCAGGGTCAAATGCTTCCGCTGTTTGAAGATGTCCAAAGCTGTCGGAATCCATTTGAGCATTGGTTTCAAATGAAAAATGTTCATCCGTTGTTGTTCCATAGAACGTAATACGGTATGTACCCGGCATTAATTTGTAACGGTCGAATACATAAGGAGAATCTATTGAAGTTACCTGACCTAAATCAACAGGTGCATTGTTTACTTTTTCCCATGTATCATTTACTTTTTTCTCCAGTACCGCAGTAACATTGATATAGGTTCCAATGAGGCTGTCAATGGAATTATCCCAGAGTTGGTTCTGATTGTCGTCAAACCAAGCCAATGTTCTTACATGGGCGTAGTTAATAAAACCAATGTTAATATTAAAATCTGTAGCATCCTTGTCACCTGTAACGGCAAAACCATCGGATTTACCGTCTATCGTAACATTGTTTGCAATTGCATTGGGTTCTGTATGAACCGGAACTTTGGTTTCAATATCATAAGTGGTTCCGTCCTGAGTCGTTTTTCCAAATTCAACATAATATTGACCTGCCACTACATCATTAAATTGGTAATAACCATTCTCATCTGTTGTAGCAGTTGCAACCTCAGCATTGTCAAACAATCCTTTTAAGGTTACTGTAATTCCCTCCAGAAGCCGGTCTGTATTTTCATCATAAATACCATTGTAGTCCGCATCATAAAATGCACGGCCTGTAATTTGAACCGGTTTGTATAAACCAAAGTTTTGGTCAGATTTTTCTCCACCTAAACTCAAATCCAAATGCTCCCGAATGGCTATTTTTGTATCATCTTGCGTCACGATGTTGGTCGGTGCAGAGAAATACGCTCTAGTATCAGAATCGCATACCACTACCGCATAACCATCTTGTGGGGACAAGCCTTCAAATCTGTAAGAACCGTCATTATTTGTTCTGTAATGTTGGTCGGCAGGCAAATTTTCTAAGAAAGCTATTTTATCTTGACTTGCGTCAAAAGCAGTTTTGTCACTTGGTTTTAATAAATATGCAGTATATCCGCTTAACCTTGGTTCACCGTCATTTAATGTACCGTTGGTATCTGTATCAAACCAAACATAACCACTTACTACTGCCGGAGTATAGATGCCTAAGTTTGCAATATAATCGCCTGAAGTACCGGTTGCAAACGGAGGCACAACGCCTGTTGTATTTGCATGGTTTTTATCCGCAGTGGATACCGGGTCAGTACTTAGTTTTACATCCTCCATATGATTGGTCACAATACGTCCATCCGGCAAAGTAAAGATAATTTTATAATTGGTATTGCCGGGTACATTGTAAAATGCATAGGTACCATCACTGCCCGTTGTTGTGTTATTGATAAAGGTACCGTCTTCCTTATATAAAGATGCTTTTACACCACTGATTTTTTGGTCATTGGACTGCATGGTGCCATCAATATCCACATCATTCCAAACAGTACCTTTCACATTGACTTTAGGTAACGCTAAGCCTACATACAGCCAAGCAGTTGGTTTATCAGAATTTAAGGTAACTGTTTGATTATACTCTCCCAATTTACCGTTGGCAGCATCCGGAGTGACTGTACTGTATCGGTTTGATGCTGCTATATCATAAATATCATAGGTCTTGGGTATCGTATATTTCCAAGGGGTACCGTCCGGTAATGTGAATTTAACCTTATAGTTTCCTTCAGATAAACCGTCTACCATATAAGTTCCGTCGGCCTGCACTTGTGTTCTGCCAACTTCAGCTTGTGTATCTTCTGAAATCACAGAAACAGTTAATCCATTTTCTCCATTATAACTTTCTGCAGCATTTTTGATACCATCGTCATTATCGTCAATCCAAACGCGTCCTTCAATGTGGAAGCCATTTGCGATAATTGCACCTGCATCTACATCGGTACGTTTGGCTGCTGTTTCATTCGTACCTAAATTTACTGCCTCGCCGGTGCCTGTAAAAATAGTTCCTGAACAGCTGATTGTATCAATTGTACTGTTTAGTGTTGTATTGTCCGGCTTGGATTCCGTGAAAGAATATCCGCTTGGCAATGTAAAACGGACTTTATAATTTGTTTTTAAGTCCAAATCATGGAAGAAATACGTTCCATCAGCACCTGTTAGATTATTTGTAAGCGGACTGCCTTGCGCATCAACCGCTGCAGCACCCGGAACCACTTCGTAATTTCCACCGTTTTCTTTGAGCAGTTCTACCTTAACTCCTGCCAAACCAGGCTCTGCTCTTTGCTGATATCCGTCTTTATTGGTATCCAACCAAACCTTATCACCAATGGTACCTCTTAGTAAAGATACGCCTGCATCAATGTTACTGTAATTGGATTCCTCATACATGGTAATTGGATTAGAATATCCGAATGTATGTGACTTACCGTTAATAGAGCTGTTATCTTTTGCAAAGAAGTTGCTGTCCTTGGTTGCATCTGTTCCCTGCAATCTCGGAGAGAATTGGTATACTCCTTGACTCTCATCTGTAATTAATGCATTCGGGTCTACAATTACATAATAGGTAATACCGCTTGTAGAAGCAGCAACACCTTCAAAGGAATAACTGCCGTCCGCCTTTGTTACAGTAGAACCTTTTAAATAGCTGCCCGAAATACTTGTGCTGCTAGTACTTAAATATACAGGAACATTCTCCAGAGGCAGCTCTCCTGCATCTTGCACACCATTCTTATTCGCGTCGTTCCATACTTTTCCGCTTACTGTATTTGCACTTAAGCGTAAACCAACTTTATTACTTTCACCTTTTACGTTTACACTGGCCTCTTCACCTCTGTAAGCATAAAAACGGTATCCGTAACTGTTATAAGCCGTGGTTCCCGCTGCTGCCTGTGCTGCACTGGCCGGAACTTTTGCTTTAATGGTAATGGTCATAGTAGAATTTTGACTGCCTGTCATTTGATATCCGTCCGGTGCTACCACTCTGATATACATATCACCTTCCTGATACGTATCGTGCCAGCCTGTATCATCTCCCATCCAGTCAGGAGTATCTAAAGACGCTTTGCTGCTGTACTGGATTTTTGCTCCGCTTACATTGGTAGTAACATTTGTAATTGTTGCCAAAGACCATTGGCTTCCTCTCGGACGCTGACTGTAAGCACCGGTATCATCTACACCCGGTAAACGGTCAATTACACATACATCTTCATATGTGTAAGCATTGGTCAATGTATTTTTCAGTGTCAACGTATATGTCACATCCGCATTATGCTCTGTAAATGCATAATTACGTCCGCTTTGTACATAAGAGGTAGAGCCGTTGACAACAGATGTAACAGATTTTTCTGCAGTAAAACCTAAACCTCCACCAATATCCACTTCTGCATTGGAGTTAACAGCATCTTTACCGTCATATTTTACTTTAAATCCATTCTGCACATCTTTCTCTGTAAAATTCTCTGTCGGCAACAAATAAGATTCGTTTGTCACCGGACCATAGTTTACAGGGTCAGCTTCCACCAACAATCGAATGCGCACAGACTGCCCAGGAGCAAACGTACCTTTTACAGGAATGGTTACTTTTGTAACATCATCTACGGTATCTGTGGTTAATCCACTAATATCATAGGAAGAACTGCTGCTTTCCGCAGAGATAAACTTCCAGCCGTATGGCAATACGTCTACAACAGTTGGATCTACCATATTAGAAGCTTGATTTTTACCGTCTATATTGGTTCCTGCCGTACTTGCATTGGAAACAGTAATATCATAGTAAATTTGTACACCCGGGGTCAATACCGGCTGATTGTAAGTTGCGACTTTGGTTACACTCGGTTTAATTCCATCTTGATATAAATAGGTATAAATGCTGCTGTAAATATAATAATCGGTATCCGGATTACGGTCTAGGTCATTCGTATCGTTTGCAGCACCGCGATTACCGTAGTTTGGGTTGGAACTCCAGTTTACATTTGTATAAATTCTGTCGTATTCACTGCGATTGATAAATGCATACATATAATTTGTCACTTGCAGCGATTTTCCTGTAGCACTTTCCATAGCAGAATCTGTGATTTTTACATTATACTGCAATTCGATGGTAGAACCTGCCGGAAGTACATACGGCTGTCCTTGGTCATCGGTTAAGGAAATATACATTTTATTTCCTTCCTGAGTCACACTTGCATTTACAGTTGTATTCCCTACCTTAGCAGTAATTGGGTCAGACTGTGCGTTGCCATTGACATCAGTGTAAATGAATCCTTCCGGCAATACATCAACCAATGTATCAAGCGGCAGGTCAGCACCACCGTTATAGTTGCTCGAACTGCTTGAATTTACATATGCACGATATTTTACCACATCACCGGTGTGAAAATAATTATTGTAACCATAAGATAGAATTTCTTTACGGATACTTGCAGCCAATGAGCTGGAACGTACATAAATGGTACTTGCATTCTGAATGATTCTTTCTTGTACATCGTTATCCAGGTCGTAGTCTTTATCATCCACATTTAAGTTTCCGTTTGTCCCTGCTGTTAAATTGGTTACACCATCGGCAAACACATAACATGCTCCGCTGTAACTTGCATAACCGGAACTATTTAAGTTTCCTGCTACTTGTTCTACTGTAGGAGCTGTTGCGTTATATGTAATTTCGACAATATCACCTGTATTGACAGTCAGTTCTTCTTCTGTGCCAAACATGTAAATACCATTGCCCTGAGTCGTACCTTGTACAGGTGTATAAGTTGTCTGCTCACCTTTTGCAGATGTTTTTGTAATACTTACCACATCTTTAAACGTAAAACCTGTGGGTAACAAAGAAGCTAATTTTATTTTCATATTCTTTGCATAATCTGCTGTTAATTTTATCTTTAAGGTTGCAGTTTCGTTATCAGTTCCGGCCGGACGGATAGAACCTGTTGTATCACTGCTTCCACCAACCACTGTTGTTTGCAATAAGCTTAATTGTGGTTGTTGAACCACCGTGCCTCCGGCTGTTTTACCGCCGGCCAAATGTACATTTTGACTTGGGGAATTACCATGAGGATGCTTCTCTAATGTAAATTCATTTTCAAAACCAAGCGGCGTATACACATGATAGTCACTATTAGGATATAACTGCTGTAATGTTTCTACATCATATGTTTTTAATTTTAATTTCAACTCGACATATCCGCCAATTGGCACACCGGAATCTGTTCCCGGTTCACCCTGATGGGACGTTGAATGCATATCAGAACATATCTCAAAATTCAGAGCATTTTTCCCGTTGATTTTGGTACCGTTTACAACGGTTTGGAATTTGTCCAGCTTTTTGCCTGAAGCATCATAAGCGGTAAATTCCCATGCGGAATCTGTACCATTGGCAGCCAATGCTGTATCTGAACCGTTAAAGATTCTTTCCAAAGCCGGAAATAACTGTTCGCCACCGTTACCCATGTTTTCACCAAACAATTCCTGTAATTGCAAATGATACGGAGCAAATCCACCGGATTGATATAGTGTACTGTCTATTGGAACACGTATGGTAAAGTCTACCCAGTCTCCCGGATAAATCTTTTTAACAAACCCTTGTCGGTCTTGCAAGTCTGCATTACCATTCTCAAAGGTCTTATATGTATCCATAACCGGCTCGGGCAGGTTATCATAAAAGGTAGAAACAGCTTCGGAGGTAGCGGATGTTAATTTATCTCCGCCGCCTTCTTTATCTGCATCAAGACGTGTCTCAATTGTATGAAAAGATACCCAAGAACGATTTGCCAAACGATTATCTCCCAGATAATCCGCATCTTCGCCGCCTGCTGAATCACTTTCTTCTTTTAATACCTTGAATGTAAGGTTTATGCCATCTCCGGTTGACGGTTTGACAGTATTGGACAGCGAATAATATGTTTTGCCGTTATAAGATGTGGTTCCGCTACTGTAACTATACATATGAAAACGGATACCTACAATATCCTCCATGGTATAACCAGAAGGTAACGTCGATTTAATCTCATCATAAGAAATAGTCCTTCTATATGAAGAATACACGTTGATTCTGGGAAGTGCATGTGTATAATCCGTTTCACCTTTTAAACGGTAATAAGGAGTTACATAAATATCGCCGCTGCTCATAGCAGGATATTGTATCCCCTGCAATTCCATTCTTTGGTTTGGGTTTTTGCTGCCTGCTTCCGTCTCCCAATCATCATATACGTTATATTCGTAAATTTTGTTATTACCGATTTCGCAACCCCAATTGGAAATCTTGAATGTTAGGGTATCCTCATTGGTAACCAATGTTTTATCTACAGATTTGGAAACTTTTAAAGCACTGCCGGCATCCAAATTTTCCTTTTTAAATATAATATCTCTATGCACATCATTTGGATCTATTTCAAAAACAGTTTGGTCACTGTCGCGTCCGTAAAGTTTTGCACTTTCCAGCTTCCACTCTACATTTTTGATTTCAGAACCTGCAGCCATAGTACCAACATCAAATAAATTAGGATACAAATAATGAATCTGTAAATAGCTGATTTTTCCATAACTGCTGGTTGGTGTAATTGTAATTTTTAACCGTACAGAATCCGTTCTTCCATCCACCTGAGAAATTTGCTCTATTGTCGTTTCTGTGCGGAAGTAAGAATTACTGTCGTTAAGGCTGTAATAATCGGTACGGCCATTTACATTAAAATAACCTTTATAATTATTGACATTTTCCAGATACTGGTCATCCGTAATATTTAAAAGTCCTTCCGGAACTTTTAATGTAACATTTAACTCAATTTTGTCCGGATGAATGCTGTTAGCGTCACTATATAAATTATTGTCCAGACGAAGGCCGAATCCGCCTTTTTCTCCTGCATCGTATGTATTAAAATTGCCGTTTGGAACGACAATCGTATTATTTGTGCCCGTATTACTTGTATAAAGCGTCGCCGGTTTCCAATCAAATTTTGTTTCAATTTTGGGAATATTGGTTGAAGTAACTTTTGAAATATCTGTTACATCATGGTATTCCTCTGAATCAGGCGATAAATCTTTTTGAAGGACTTCCACACGAATTGGTGTTTCTCCACGTGAACTGGTTGCGCCTTCAGGCCACAACAAACCAAATGTCATCTCACGGCCAACAGAGTCCAGGCCATCGCTGTATATTTCGGGAATTGTTACATCAATATACTGAAAACTTTTATTTCCGGCGTCATCTTTGCCACCTTCCACCGGAATAGGTGTGCTTTCTACTTTTGTTGTTAAATATTGATAGTCTCCAACCTTAACTGTAATATTTTGGTCAGCGGGAACATAAATGCGAACTTTCATGTTCTTTAACACTTTACGTTCACTGATATTGCTCTTATAAAACAACTTATAGTTGACTTGCTGACCGGGTGTTACTTGATGATAACTGGTAAGCTGCGTAACAGAAAAATACAAATCACCGTCTTGTACAGCAGATTCAACATACGGACCTTGATCCGGATTGTTTTTTCTGACAATTGCCATTTTTAAATTCGAGCCTGCAAATTGTTCTGTAATGTCTATTTCTGATGCATCATCCGGTACAGAGGGGGTTACTTTTACAGAATCAAAAGCTACTGTGATTGGAGAAGAATTATTGTCGCTTAATCCGCTTACATTAATATTTTTGGGAATAACAGTTGCATCCACCTGCGTTACATTTTGTCCGCTTTTTGACTTTACGGTTAATTCTACTTCCAGTTTTCCTGAACCTTTTTTAGAAACTGTATAAGTAATATCTTGGTCATCCGGAGATAAGTTAGAAGCAAACGCTAAATCTACCAATTCTGAGCCGGGCATTCCAGAAACAAATTCCAAACCTGTTCCGGTTTGTATTGAAAACTTAGTATAAAACACTTTTGTATTCAAATTTCCATTTGCCTTATCTGTAGATTTGAATTGATATTTTAATGCTTGGGATGCTTGGCCATGAAATACGGATTGGTCCGGGTTTGTTACTTCACACTGAATATTATCCGCAACAGCAACATATTCCCAATTGGTACTTGCTGTTACTTCAAATGTAATGGTATCTAATGGACTTAACTCTTTTTCACCTTGATATAGCTTACCGGTAATTTGATATTCCCCCGGGGCTGTTTGCTTATCCGGCATTTTGGCGCTAAAACTGAGACTTAACGCTTTATCAAGATTGTTGTTTGTAAAATCATCAAAATTTAATGTTAGCTCTCTGGTGGCCTGATGATAGGAGTACACGTCTGCATCATGAGGCAATGTTGTAACCTCCATACCTTCCGGTAATGTGAACACATACTTCACGTTCTGAATTGCAAAATCCGGCCAAACTTCACTTCCTTCTTCAGATAAACCTAAATCGTGAGGTTTTACTCCGTTTTTCATTTGAAAGCTTGCCACATAATCTACAATTTGACCCGCAGCAACGCTATCTTGTACCGACGGTGTAAGTACCATTTCAAAGTGGTCGGTTTTATCCGTTAAATCTACTGTGGCAACCGCTTCTTTATTAGCAGGAGGCGTATACACCGCCTCTGGTATTTTCACAGAATAAGCTGCTTCAAATGTTTGGCTTTTTTCACCATTTACAATGGATACGGCTTTTATTGTTGTATCTTGATAAATGGTAATTGGTGCCGAATATTTGGTACTGACCGCACTGGGCTCGCTTCCATCTTCCGTATAATAAATAACGGCTTCAGGATTGCTGCAAGTAAGTGTGACCTGTGTACCTGTTTCTACCTCACCAGCTGCAACATTCGCTTGGGGTGTGGGAATTATATTCCCACCCAGACTGTCAATTGCAGCAAAACTTGGCAGTTGTATGGCAGTCATGGTCATAATAAAAAATAACACCATTGCCACAACTTGCTTGGAACGTACATTCAATTTTTTCATGAAATTCCCCTTTCTTAAATTAGACTCCCTTTTGGCTCAGATAGATTATCAGATGTTTCCAATGAACTGCATCCTAACTGCCAATGGCTTGGGATAGCATACAGTTCATAATTTCATTAAATATCATCTAATCATCTATGTTCATAAAAGCATACTTAATATATAACCAGACTAGTTCGGTTTATAATTTAAGTAATTTACTTTATATGTTATTTTTAAGAATAACATATAACCAAAAAAATTTCCATATGTTGTATTAAAAATACAAAAATTTGTATCCAATGATAACTAAATGCAAAAAGTATTGCAAAATACATTACTCTTGACACAAACATAAAGGTTTTGCTTATAGACTTATTATGCAATCATGGTTTATATACAAAAATTTATAAATAAAAATACCTAATGATGGAATAAGGAGTAAAAAATATATGCATACTTTAAAAAGAGTCTCACTTTGAAAGCGCTTTCAAAATATTGATAAAAATAAAATAAAAATAAGAATCATTATTGACATTTCCAAAATATGATGTATAATATACTCATACACAACAATATAATACATTTACAAAATAAAGGAGGTCTTTATTTATGAAACATTTAATTGGTCATAAAGTAGAAGATTTTAAAGTACAAGCTTACCATCAAGGTGATTTTAAAGAGGTTACATTACAAGATACAAAAGGTCATTGGTCTATTTTCTTTTTCTATCCGGCAGACTTTACTTTTGTTTGCCCAACAGAATTAGGCGATTTGGCTGACCACTACGAGGAATTCAAAAAAGAAAACTGTGAAATTTATTCTGTATCAACTGATACTCACTTCACACATAAAGCTTGGGCAGACCACTCCGAAACAATCGGAAAAATTCAATTTCCTATGTTAGGAGACCCAACATGGGCACTATCAAAAGATTTTGGCGTGCTTATTAAAGATGCAGGTCAAGCTCTACGCGGAACTTTTATTGTAAATCCTGAAGGTGAAATTGTAGCATATGAAGTACATGACCTAGGAATTGGCAGAAATGCTGAAGAACTGCTTCGTAAACTACAAGCTGCTCAATTCGTTGCAGAACACGGCGACCAAGTTTGCCCAGCAAAATGGAAACCAGGCAGCAAAACTCTGACACCAAGCTTAGACCTTGTTGGTAAACTATAAGTTTTCGCTCATAGTCAGTTACTAAGAAAACGCTTTGGAAATGTCGCCGGCACTGCCGTCGGCATTTTTTTATAGGAGGATGTATATGGGAACAATTTACGATTTAATTATTATCGGCAGCGGTTCTGCAGGTCTTTCAGCAGGACTATATGCAGGACGCGCAATGCTCAACACTCTAATTATAGAAAAAAAACAAGTTGGCGGACAGATTATAAATACTGCTGAAGTTGTAAACTATCCAGGTGTACGCAAAACTTCCGGTCCGGAACTAATGGAAGTGATGCATGCACAAGCCAAAGATTTTGGTGTATCATTTGTTACAGATGAAATTAAGGAAGTAGACTTTTCAGGTGAAGTAAAACGTTTGATTTCTGAAAAGCAAGAATATTTATGCCGAGCTGTAATTATTGCAACAGGTGCTCAGCCGCGTAAGTTAGGTTTTCCGGGAGAAAAAGAATATACAGGGCGGGGTATTGCATACTGCGCAACTTGTGACGGAGAATTCTTTTCCGGTTTGGATATCTTTGTCATTGGCGGAGGATATGCAGCCGCGGAAGAAGCAATGTATTTAACACGTTACGGAAAGCACGTAACTATGATTATTCGTGAACCAGACTTTACTTGCGCCAAAAGTATTGCTGATAAAGTAAAAGAGCATCCGGATATTACAATTCATTATCATACTGAGATTAAAAAAGCCGATGGTGATGATTTATTAAGAGAAGCTACTTTCATAAACAATCAAACCGGAGAAGAATTTACGTATACTGCTTCTGAGGAAGACCAAACATTCGGTATTTTTGTATTTGCCGGTTATGAACCAGCTACCGCTTTATTTAAAAATCACATTGAATTAGATGATTATGGCTATATCCCTACCGATAACAATATGAACACCAATGTTCACGGAGTGTTCGCAGCAGGAGACCTCCGTCCAAAAGCACTGCGACAAATTGTAACCGCAGTTGCAGACGGCGCTATTGCAGCAACCGCTGCAGAACGCTACGTTGCAGAAGAAAAAGAACGTCTTGGCATCAAAGATGAAGAAAAAGTAATAAAATCAAAATCCACTGAATCCGCAGCCGCATCTCCTGCGCCTTCAAAAACCAACACCACACCATCGGAAGAAGCTGAAGAATCATTGTGGCCGGCTGAACTGATAGAGCAAGTACGAGGTATATTAAATGCATTGAATCAAGATGTAACATTGGTTACCATTGTAAATTCTCAAAATGAGCATTCTCTGGAGCTAAAAAATTGGCTGGAAGTACTTCCAACTTTAAATTCTCACATTCATCTAAATTCCTATGAAGAAGGTACAAACACTGCGGTTGAAGAACAAATTGGCGCTGACCAGCTGCCGGTTGTAGCCTTTTTAGATAAAAACGGCGTATATACCGGTGTAAAATTTTATGGAATTCCTGGCGGCCATGAAATGAATTCATTTATTTTGGCATTGTATAATTTGGCCGGTCCGGGACAAGCCATTGATGATAAAACATTAAATCGCATTAAAGCAATTGATAAACCTGTAAAATTAAAAGTATGTATTTCTCTTTCCTGCAAATTCTGTCCTGATGTTGTAGCGGCATGTCAGCGCATTGCAATATTGAATCCCCATGTAGAGGCTTCTATGATGGATATTGCATTATTCCCTCAGCTAAAAAAAGAATTCAAAATTATGAGTGTTCCGGCTGTTATCAAAAATAATGATAAACTTTTATTTGGTTCTAAAACAATAGATGAAATTTTAGACTTTATCGAAGAATAAAAAGAACAGCTTCGCGCATTAGCGTGAAGCTGTTCTTTTTATCTTTTTAAAAACGTTAGCCTGCATACAGTATATACAATTAGTGTAATAGCAAAACCTATTAACCATCCGCCTATAATATCTGTGATATAGTGTACTCCTAAGTACACACGGCTATATGCTACGACTAAAATGAGTGCACTCAAACACGGAACCAATACGATTTTAGCCAATATACTCTTTAAATATTTGCATACCAAAATAATCAGCATAATATATAAAGCTGAGCTGAGCATAGCGTGTGCACTTGGAAAACTAAAACCTGTTTCCTCAATTAGTCTCAATACACTCGGTCTTGGTCTTGAAAAAATGTGCTTAAACATTACGCTTAAACCAATGGCAACAGCTACTGAAATAGAGGCCGGTATCCCCACCTTTTTCCTGGTGCCGGGTATAATCAATAACAATACGCATATTCCTATGATGACAAAAACGTCCCCTGCATATGTAATAATTTTGAGAAATTCTGTCAACACAGGGGTAATTGTTTGAGATACCCAACCATACACCCACTCATCAAATCCTTGAGTTACTCCCAGCTGGATGCAAATAGCAAGCCACCTGATTGGTTTCCGCCAGAGACACGCCGAAATACTCCTTCAGCACGGCGTC
>OHAS01001996.1_pt1 | contig 15382 bp, 13 predicted proteins | sample 1577131 | NCBI WGS metagenome assembly OHAS01 (sample SAMEA3541566, study PRJEB24748) | human gut metagenome | biome: human gut; feature: human-associated habitat; material: faeces | place: China | collected 2012 | reverse complement strand
GAACCGACGATCAAGCTTTTGCAGAGCCGTGCCTTACCACTTGGCTATACCGCCTTAACGTTTATTATTATACCTTGAAAATGATTTTCAGTCAATAGCTTTTTCAGATTTTTTGTATCAATAAGCCTAAATATTCTGAAAATTCGTTTACTTTTCTTGAAATCTATGATATAATTGATGATAACCTATACTTTATTTATAAGAGGAGTAAATAAATGAAAAAAAGTCAAGTGCTTGCTGTAGCGGGAGCTACCTTATTAGCGTCAGGAGTTCTAGCTGCGTGTTCAAACACTAGTTCAAATAATGCTAAACTAGCAAAAGATTACCAATATGTTTATCAAACAGATCCAGAAACCTTGGATTATATCGTCAGCAATATCGATTCAACATCATTCGTCACAACAAATGCTGTAGATGGTTTGTTGGCTAATGATAAATATGGTAACCTGGTTCCTTCTATTGCTGAATCATGGACAGTTTCAAAAGATGGTTTGACTTATACCTATAAAATCCGTAAGGATGCTAAATGGGTGACAGCAGAGGGAGAAGAATACGCTCCTGTAACTGCTAAAGACTTCGTTACTGGTTTGAAACACGCCGTAGATGGAAAATCAAAAGGACTTTCAATCGTTAGCTCTTCTATTAAGGGATTAGAAGCCTATATCAAGGGTGAAACAAGCGATTTTTCAACCGTTGGAGTAAAAGCGCTTGATGATCAAACACTAGAATATACTTTGAACCAGCCAGAAACTTTCTGGAATGACAAGACCACTAGTGGTATTTTGATGCCGGTTAATGAAGAATTCTTAACTTCAAAAGGGGAAGGTTTTGGTGCCCCAACCGATGCTAACTCTATTCTTTATAACGGTCCATTTGTCTTAAAATCTGTAACTCCAAAATCATCTATCGAGATGGCTAAAAATGATGCTTACTGGGACAAAGAAAATGTAAAAATTGAGAACGTTAAGTTCACTTTCTGGGATAGTAAGGACCAAGATGTGATTGCTAAAGGTTTTGCCGATGGTCAATATAGCAAGGCCCGTATCTTCCCTACAAGTTCTACATATGAAAAATATGCAGCTGACTTTAAAGATAACATTTACTTTAATGAACCAGGTGCGGGTGTTGCAACTGTCAGCTTGAATTATGGCCGTACAACCTATAACCACACTGCCAAAACAAGTGATGCTCAAAAGACATCTACTCAGAAAGCATTGCTAAACAAGGAATTCCGTCAAGCCTTGAACTTTGCTGTCGATCGCAATTCTTACTCAGCTCAAACAAATGGTACTGATGGAGCTGCAGTAGCCATCCGTAATACGTTTGCACCTTATAATCTTCAAGTTGGTAAGAAAACATTTGGTGAATTGGTACAAGATAGCTTGGCTAAGACAAATTCTTCTACTTGGTCAAACGTGTCTCTAGCAGATTCTCAAAATGGACTTTACAATGAAGAAAAAGCGAAAGAAGTCTTTGCTAAAGCAAAATCAAGCCTACAAGTTGAAGGTGTTGAATTCCCAATCCACTTGGATGCCTTGGTTATCCAAGAATCAACAGCGGTTGTAAACCGTGTTCAATCATTGAAACAATCAATTGAAAAAGTATTGGGTTCAGATAATGTTGTTGTAGACTTACAACAAATGACTCAAGCAGAAGCTTTACCAATTTCATTTAGCGCTCCAACAGCTAAAGAGCAAGACTGGGATATCCATACCTTGCTAGGATGGAACCCTGACTATCAAGATCCTTCTACTTTCTTGGATCAATTCGTCCTTAAGGGAGGAAGCACTCGTCTTTACCTTGGTATTGACCAAAACACAGATGCATCAGTAGTAAGCAAACTTGGTTTAGCTGACTATGGAAAATTACTTGATGACGCAAACAGCGAAAACCAAGATGTTCAAAAACGTTATGAAAAATACGCGGTGGCACAAGCTTGGTTGACTGATAATGCTTTGACAATTCCAGTAATGGCTTCTCCAAAAGAAACAGCCGTTTCATATGTTTCAAAAGTTCTACCATTTAGCTCTTCATATTCAGTAGCCGGCCTTAAAGGTGAAAATTCAGGATACTTGAAGTACACTGAAGTTGGTGAAAAAGCAATCACCAAAGAAGAGTATGAAAAAGCTCGTGAAAAATGGTTGAAAGAAAAGACTGAGTCAAACGAGAAAGCTCAAAAAGAATTGGCAAGTCATGTGAAGTAAATAATTTTCAATAGAACTTTCTCTCCATGAGGAGAAGGTTCTTTTGGGATTTTTAAAGGAAATGATATGAAAAAATATATTTTTATGCGTGTTTTGCGGTCATTGGTTTCTATCTTCTTAGTAACAACCTTGACTTACACGATTATCTATACAATGGTTCCTCGAAAATTGATTTTCAAACAGGATACCAACTATAACAAGATTGCTACAACTGCTGATAAACGTGATAACTATGAGAATACCGTTTATGAGCGTATGGGCTATATCGAGTACTACGATACCAAAGAGTTGCAAGAAAAAGCTAGCCAGATGGATGCTTCTGTAACAGTTGAAGCCAATGATACCAACAAGGCTATCTATGAAAAATACATCAAACAAATCGGTCATGGTTGGACCCTGGGAGAATTTACTGAAAGTGGCCAATTCTACGCTACACGTGAAATTCCAATTTTTGAACGTGTGTTTAAATTCTATGCAAACTTGCTTGATATCGACCACACAAACAAGATTCAGGACCCAGAAAATCCAAATTTGGAGCGTTATTTGCGTTTTGAAAATGATCCCGCTATCGGCTGGTCTCTGGTAGGTTCAGGGACTAAACACAAGTACCTCTTGTACTTCAATAGTCAGTTCCCATTTGTTCACCAAAACTTTGTGAACTTGAATTTGGGTGATTCATATCCAACTTATGCTAATACTCCTGTGCTTCAAGTTATCACACAAGGACAAGGTCAAACTAAGACATCAGAAGTGCAATTCCCAACTGGTAAGAAAACATCTTCAGTTAATATCTACTCAAGAACCTACAAATCGCCTAGTCAGGCTGATTCTCGTGAAGTAGCTAACTATGGGAAAGATGACCCATATACTGCAACTGAAAGCAACTACCAATATCCTTCTATGATTGCTAGCTCTGCAGTCGTTGGATTGATTGGTTTGGTGATTTCTTATGCGATTGCCGTGCCACTTGGTTCAGCTATGGCTCGCTTCAAGAATACTTGGATTGATAGCTTCTCAACAGGGTTTTTGACCTTCTTGATGGCCCTTCCAACCATTGCCTTGGTTTACATTGTTCGTTTGATTGGATCATCAATTGGTCTTCCAGATTCATTCCCTATCTTGGGTGCTGGAGATTGGCGTTCGTATGTTTTACCAGCAGTTATCCTTGGTTTATTGGGTGCTCCTGGTACAGCTATTTGGATTCGTCGTTACATGATTGACTTGCAATCACAGGACTTTGTTCGTTTTGCTCGTGCAAAAGGTTTGTCTGAAAAAGAAATTTCAAACAAACACATCTTTAAAAATGCCATGGTTCCGCTGGTTTCAGGAATTCCTGGTGCTGTTATCGGGGTTATCGGTGGTGCAACCCTTACTGAAACAGTCTTCGCTTTCCCAGGTATGGGTAAAATGTTGATTGACTCTGTAAAAGCATCTAATAACTCTATGGTCGTAGGTCTTGTCTTCATCTTTACATGTATTTCTATCTTCTCACTTCTTTTGGGAGATATTTGGATGACTATTATTGACCCACGTATTAAATTGACTGAGAAAGGAGGCAAATAATGTCTACAATCGATAAAGAAAAATTTCAGTTCGTAAAACGTGACGATTTTGCCTCTGAAGCCATTGATGCGCCAGCCTATTCATACTGGGGTTCAGTGTTTAGACAATTTATGAAGAAGAAATCAACTGTAGTCATGTTGGGAATCTTGGTAGCTATCATTTTGATGAGTTTCATCTACCCAATGTTTTCTAAGTTTGATTTCAATGATGTCAGCAAAGTAAACGACTTTAGTGCTCGTTATATCAAGCCAAATGCTGAGCATTGGTTCGGTACAGACAGTAACGGTAAATCTCTCTTTGACGGTGTCTGGTTCGGAGCTCGTAACTCTATCCTCATTTCTGTGATTGCGACAGTGATTAACTTGGTTATCGGTGTTTTTGTCGGTGGTATTTGGGGAATTTCAAAATCAGTTGACCGTGTGATGATGGAAGTTTATAATGTCATCTCAAACATCCCATCTCTTTTGATTGTCATTGTCTTGACTTACTCAATCGGAGCTGGATTCTGGAATCTGATTTTTGCTATGAGTGTGACTACTTGGATTGGTATTGCTTACTCAATTCGTATTCAGATCATGCGTTATCGTGACTTGGAGTATAACCTTGCTTCACGTACACTTGGAACACCAACCTTTAAGATTGTTGTAAAAAACATTATGCCACAATTGGTATCTGTTATCGTTACGACGACATCTCAAATGCTTCCAGCCTTTATCTCATACGAAGCTTTCCTTTCATTCTTTGGACTTGGATTGCCGATTACAGTTCCAAGTTTAGGTCGTTTGATTTCAGATTACTCTCAGAACGTAACGACAAATGCATACCTCTTCTGGATTCCATTGACAACTCTTGTCTTGGTATCCTTATCCCTTTTCGTAGTTGGTCAAAACTTAGCGGATGCTAGTGATCCACGTACACATAGATAGGAGTAGAAATGACAAAAGAAAAAAATGTAATTTTGACTGCTCGCGATATTGTCGTGGAATTTGACGTTCGTGACAAAGTATTGACAGCCATTCGCGGCGTTTCCCTTGAACTAGTTGAAGGAGAAGTATTAGCCTTGGTAGGTGAGTCAGGATCAGGAAAATCTGTTTTGACAAAGACTTTCACAGGTATGCTTGAAGAAAATGGTCGCATTGCCCAAGGTAGTATTGACTACCGTGGTCAAGATTTGACAGCTTTATCTTCTCACAAGGATTGGGAACAAATTCGTGGCGCTAAGATTGCGACTATCTTCCAAGATCCAATGACTAGTTTGGACCCAATTAAAACAATTGGTAGTCAGATTACAGAAGTTATTGTAAAACACCAAGGAAAAACAGCTAAAGAAGCGAAAGAATTGGCCATTGACTACATGAATAAGGTTGGGATTCCAGATGCAGATAGACGTTTTGATGAATACCCATTCCAATATTCTGGAGGAATGCGTCAACGTATCGTTATTGCGATTGCTCTTGCCTGCCGACCTGATGTCTTGATTTGTGATGAGCCAACGACTGCCTTGGATGTGACCATCCAAGCTCAGATTATTGATTTGTTGAAATCTTTACAAAACGAGTACCATTTCACAACAATCTTTATCACCCACGACCTTGGTGTGGTGGCAAGTATTGCAGATAAGGTAGCGGTTATGTATGCAGGAGAAATCGTTGAGTATGGAACTGTTGAGGAAGTCTTCTATGACCCTCGCCATCCATATACATGGAGTCTCTTGTCTAGCTTGCCTCAGCTTGCTGATGATAAAGGGGATCTTTACTCAATCCCAGGAACACCTCCGTCACTTTATACTGACCTGAAAGGGGATGCCTTTGCCTTGCGTTCTGACTATGCAATGCAAATTGACTTCGAACAAAAAGCTCCTCAATTCTCAGTATCAGAGACACATTGGGCTAAAACTTGGCTACTTCATGAGGATGCTCCAAAAGTAGAAAAACCAGCAGTGATTGCAAATCTCCATGATAAGATTCGTGAAAAAATGGGATTTGCCCATCTGGCTGACTAGGAGGAAGGAAATGTCTGAAAAATTAGTAGAAATCAAAGATTTAGAAATTTCCTTCGGTGAAGGAAGTAAGAAGTTTGTCGCAGTTAAAAATGCTAACTTCTTTATCAACAAGGGAGAAACTTTCTCGCTTGTAGGTGAGTCAGGTAGTGGGAAAACAACTATTGGTCGTGCCATCATCGGTCTTAATGATACAAGTAATGGGGATATCATTTTTGATGGTCAAAAGATTAATGGTAAGAAATCGCGTGAACAAGCTGCAGAATTGATTCGTCGTATCCAGATGATTTTTCAAGATCCTGCCGCAAGTTTGAATGAACGTGCGACTGTTGATTATATTATTTCTGAAGGTCTTTACAATCATCATCTGTTCAAGGATGAAGAAGAACGTAAAGAGAAAGTTAAAAATATTATCCGTGAAGTGGGGCTTCTTGCTGAGCACTTGACTCGTTACCCTCATGAATTCTCAGGTGGTCAACGTCAACGTATCGGTATTGCCCGTGCCTTGGTCATGCAACCAGACTTTGTTATTGCGGATGAGCCCATTTCAGCCTTGGACGTTTCTGTGCGTGCTCAAGTCTTGAACTTGCTCAAAAAATTCCAAAAAGAACTTGGTTTGACCTATCTCTTCATCGCCCATGACTTGTCTGTCGTTCGCTTTATTTCAGATCGTATCGCAGTTATTTACAAGGGTGTTATTGTAGAGGTTGCAGAAACAGAAGAATTGTTTAACAATCCAATTCATCCATATACTCAAGCCTTGCTTTCAGCGGTACCAATCCCAGATCCAATCTTGGAACGTAAGAAGGTCTTGAAGGTTTACGACCCAAGTCAACACGACTATGAGACTGATAAGCCATCTATGGTAGAAATCCGTCCAGGTCACTATGTTTGGGCTAACCAAGCCGAATTAGCGCGTTACCAACAAGGGTTAAACTAATAATGGTTTTATAATTTCCATATCAATTTTTATGGGAATTATAAACCTTTTTTTGTTGGACTGATTTGAAAAAATCTTTGAAAGTATCCTGAAAGAATTTTCGAAAAATTTTAAAAAATTCTGAAATATTCTTGACAGCTGATGAAAAAGGTGGTAAGATAGGAAACATCAAAAAAGAAAGCAGAAAAAGAAATGAATAAGGAACAAGCTGTAACGATGAATCAAAACTTTTACTTTAGCTACTTTAGATAGTGTTTGTAGACATGTCACCATGGATGCAAACAGTTCAAGCAATTTGTTTGTATCTATGTGGCTAAGATTTTTGATTGTGGTCCATATAGATAAATATCTAAATGGACTAGCAAAGTTATAACTTGTTAGATTATTTCAAGCATCCGTTTAGATAGTATCTAGGCGGTTTTTTGTTTTATCTTTTCTGAGAAGGAGTTTCATTATGAAAGTTGTTCGAAAATTACTAGCCCCCCTCTTGGTAGTGGGGATCCTCTTGACCTCTCTGATCGGCTTGCATCAGTTGAAGGCAGATAAGAAAAAAGATGTTTTTCGTATCGGAATTTCGCAGTTTATTACTCATCAATCTTTGGACGCTACTAGAGAAGGTTTTGTGAATGAGCTGGCAAAACAAGGCTATGTTGAGGGGAAAAATATTGAGATTGATTTGCAAAATGCACAGGGAGAGCAAAGAAATCTAAAAACGATTTCCCAGCAACTCGCAGAATCTAGTGATGTCGTTCTAGCCATCGCAACGCCTTCTGCTCAGAGCTTGGCTAATACAACACAAACGACACCGGTTATCTTTTCAGCTGTAACAGACCCTGTCAGTGCCAAGTTGGTTGAGTCAAGAGAGCATCCTGGGGGCAATGTAACTGGAACAAGTGATCAGTCATCAGATGCCATTTCAACCCAAATCAATTTGATAAAGAAAGTGTTGCCAAAAGCTAAAACGATTGGAATTCTCTATACTCAGAGCGAGCCAAACTCAGTTGTCCAAAAGGATGAAGCTAAGCGCCTTCTGGAAGAAAAAGGCTTTACCGTTGTTGAAAAAACAATCTTGGACAGTAACAACGTCAAGGCGGCAGCAGAAAGCTTGATGGCAGAGGTGGATATGGTTTTTGTACCAACGGATAATATCATTTCATCAACCATGGAAACAGTCAAGCAGGTTTCTATTAAACACAAGGTTCCAGTATTCGGTGGTTCAACAGAAATGATTGCTGTTGGTGGCTTGTATAACTACGGAACCAATTATGAAGAATTGGGAAGACAGACGGCTCGCATGTTGATTCGTGTCTTAAAAGGTGAAAAGCCAGAAAATATAGCAGTTGAGTTGCCTGAAAAACTGGAATTGCATACCAATCAAGAAATGGCAGATGCACTAGGAATTGATATTAGTAAGTTAGAAGGCAAGGAATAAGGAGGTTTAAGATGAATTTTGTGTTATCTAGTTTATCAGAAGGTTTGTTGTGGTCGATTATGGCGATTGGGGTCTACTTGACTTTCCGTATTTTGGATATTGCGGATATGACTGCTGAAGGCGCCTTTCCACTGGGGGCGGCTGTCGTCGTATCTCAGATACAGGCAGGGACAAATCCTTGGATTGCGACCGTACTTGCTTTGCTGGCAGGTATGGTAGCAGGTCTTGTATCAGGAATGCTCCACACTAAGATGAAAATTCCTGCTCTCTTGACAGGGATTGTGACCTTGACAGGGCTCTATTCCATCAATATTAAAATCATGGGCAGCGTACCCAATCTTTCCTTGGGAGATTCTGCAACGGTCTTTAAAGAATTAGCGAACTTTGGTCTGACAAATGAAGAAGCTGTTTTCTCATTCAGTTTGGCCTGCCTCTTACTTGTTTGTTTGGTCTTGACTCTTTTGATGAAAACAGAGATTGGCTTGGTCTTGCGTTCGACTGGGGACAATATTCCGATGAGTGAGGCAAATGGGGTCAATGTAGACACCATGAAGATTGTTGGTTACATGATTTCAAACGGCTTGATTGCCCTATGTGGTTCCTTGTTTGCCCAAAATGATGGATTTTCAGATGTGACTTCTGGGACAGGAACCATTGTTGTTGGTTTGAGTGCCGTGATTATTGCGGAAGTCTTGATACACGATTTGACCATTGGAAGCCGCTTATTATCCATCGGAATTGGTGCTATTGTTTACCGTTTGATTATTTTAAATATCTATGAAATTCCAAATCTAGATCAAAACCTGGTTCGTCTCTTTAATGCAATCTTGCTCGCTTTAGTTTTATTTGCACCAGAATTGCAAAAGAGATTAAAGATTCGTAGCCTGAAATTGAGAAATGAATAGGAGGAGAAAGTTATGGCAAGTTTGTTAACACTTGAAAATATTCACAAAACATTTGAAGCAGGGACGGTCAATGAGAACCATGTCCTCAAAGGATTAGATTTAGAGGTTGAAGAGGGAGATTTTATCTCTGTGATTGGTGGAAATGGAGCAGGGAAATCCACTTTGATGAATATCTTGGCTGGCAATCTATCGGTGGACGAAGGGGGCCTTTTATTGGCAGGAAAATCCATTAAAAATCTGAGTGTCAGAAAGAGAGCCAAGGATATTGCCCGTGTTTTTCAAGATCCTAAGATGGGGACAGCTTCTCGTTTGACGATTGAGGAGAATATGGCTATTGCCTTGAGACGCGGTCAGAAGAGAGGGCTTGGTTGGGGCGTGAAGGAGAAGGATAGAATCCAGTTCCAAGAAGCCTTAAAAGAGTTGAATATTGGTCTTGAAAATCGCTTGAAAGTGGATACCCAATACCTTTCAGGAGGACAAAGACAGGCCTTGACCCTAGTCATGGCAGCTCTGGTGAAACCCAAACTTTTGCTTTTGGATGAACATACTGCGGCACTTGACCCGAAAACGAGTCAAATGGTGATGGATTTGACGCAAAAGATTGTGGAATACCATCAGTTGACGACTTTGATGATTACCCATGATATGAACCATGCTATTGAGTACGGAAATCGTCTCATTATGCTCTATCAGGGTAAGATAGTGGTGGATGTCAAGGGAGAGGAGAAAAAGCATCTGACGGTTGAAGATCTCATGCATCTCTTCCAGAAAAATAGTGGTCAAAGCCTAGTCAGTGATGAATTGGTTTTGGGATAGAGAAAAACACCACACTTTGTAGGTTTACAAGGTGTGGTTGCATTCTATCTCTTGGACCAAGTTCTCTTCATAAAGAGAAGGAGGATTGGGTAAATCTCTAGTCGTCCTGCAATCATTGCAAAGGAGAGGAGAATTTTTGAGATAGGGCTAAAGATTGAGAAACTAGAAGTGGTTCCTAGAATAGGTCCGATGTTATTGAAACAGCTAAAGACAGCGCTGGTCACGACCAGGAAATCATTGCTATCTAGGCTGACAATAAAGATAAGTGCTAGCAAAATCATAGAATAGATGACAAAGTATTTGAGAATCTTATGCTGGGTATCCTTATCAATCACCGTTTTATTCACATGGAGAGTCAAAACACGGTGGGGAGATAGAATTGACAAAATCTGATTTTTAGCAATTTTTGAAAGGATGAGGCCTCGAATAACCTTGAGTCCACCTGCAGTTGATCCAGCAGAGCCACCGATTATCATGAGGAAGAGGAGGATGAACTGGGAGAAGAGGGGCCAATTAGTAATGTCTCCATATCCAAAACCAGTCGTCGTAATGATATTGGAAACTTGGAAGAAGGCCATTTCAAAACTCTTTGAAAATCCTGGGTAGAGATAGAGGGTATTAAGGCTAATCAAGCCTGTAGAAAGCAGTACAATGACCAAGTAAGCTCGAAGTTCCTCGTCACCAAAGAAGGCCTTGACACGACGGAGCATGAGGTAGTAGTAGAGATTGAAATTTACCCCAAAAACCAAAACTCCGATACTAACCAGATAGGTAATCAGTGAGCTACCATAGTGGGCGATTCCATCGTTATAGACGGTAAAGCCTCCTGTACCTGCTGTCCCCATGGCAATGACAAAACTATCAAATAGGGGCATGCCGGCCAGATAATAGATGATGACAAAGAGGGAGAAGAGAGCTAGATAAAGGAGATAGAGAATCTGAGCAGTGTTTTTTAGTTTGGATACTACTTTACCAAAAACAGGGCCAGGAACCTCAGCCTTCATCACTTCTAGGTGACTATTCTTGGCATTATCCATAATAGCAAGCGCAAAAACAAGCACTCCCATCCCTCCAATCAAGTGGGTAAAACTGCGCCAGAAGAGGAGGGAACGACTGAGAACCGAAACGTCGTTCAGAATAGTTGCTCCAGTAGTTGTAAAGCCAGAACTGATTTCAAAAAATGCATCGATAACGCTGGGAATTTGTCTAGCAAAGACAAAGGGGAGACCACCAAAGAAAGACCAAAGGATCCAACAGAGGGCCACAATCAAGATTCCCTCCTTGGCATAAATTCGTTGATTTTTTGGCTTTTGTAAAATTCCTGAACCGCCTAGTAATACGAGAATCCCAATCGTTGTAAAGAGGGCTGTAAAGACTTGGCTCGATTCACGGTAATAGATAGCAACAGCTACAGGAACCAAAAGAAGAACAGCTTCAATCAAAAGTAATTTTGAAAGGAGGTAACGAATCATACTTTTATTCATTTCTTACCTCGCAATCAAGTCATAAATCTTGGTGATGTTTGGCAACAAAGTTGTTACTAGGAGCTTGTCTCCAACTTCCAGCATATCCTCTCCAGTTGGGAAAATAGTCTTGCCCTTTCGAATGATGGCTGCAATAAGAACCCCTTTTTTCAGTTTGAGTTGAGAAAGAGGTTTGGCAGTCATCTTATTAGCTTCCTTGATATGGAATTGCAGGGTTTCAATTTGGCCATTGGCTAGATGGTGCATGGCTTGAAGGTCTGAATACTGGGCATTAACCCGACCACGAATAAAGTGCATAATCGTATCTACAGCGATGCTTTTAGGTGTGATGATACTTGAAAAATCAGGCGCATTGATAATCTCGAGGAGACTGGTACGATTGACCTTGGTGATATTTTTTTGTACACCTACCCTATCAAGGAACATAGAGGTAATCAGATTTTCCTCATCGACTCCTGTTAGAGTCGCAACGGCATCATAGTTTTGAGCACTTTCTTCCAGCAGGATATCTTTTGCGGTACCATCTCCTTGAACGATGTAGAGATTTGGGAATTTTTCGCTAAAGAAGCTGGCGATTTCAGGATTGATTTCAATAACCTTGGTATCGATACGACTGTCTTTGAGGATACCTAGTAGATAATAGGCAATTCTACCAGCTCCAACAATAAGAAGACTCTTCACGGCACGAGACTTGAAATAATTATGGAAGAGCATCATGTCAACACGGTTACCAGTGACAAAGATTCTATCTTTATCCTGTACAGTCATGTCACCGCTTGGAATGATAATTTGATGATCCCTTTCTATCGCACAGACAATGACATTGCCAAATTTTTTCCGAAAATCAGAAATGGGCATTTGGCAAAGACCACTGGAGGATTTAACAGCGAATTCCATCAAGCTGACCCGTCCTCCAAAGAAACGTTCGACAGACAGGGCATTTGGGAAGTCAATAATATTGGCAATAGCGCGAGCAGCCAAGAGCTCAGGGTTGACGATAAGAGAAAAACCGAGAATATTCTTTTCTTTGAAATAAGAGTTAGAGTATTCAGGATTCCGCACCCGAACAATGGTTTCTTTAGCTCCCATTTTCTTAGCGAGAACGGCTGCAATCATGTTTACTTCATCGTACTCAGTCAGGGCGATAAAGATATCACACTCCTGGACACTTGCTTGCTCAAGAATGGTGAAATCAGCTCCGTTGCCAAGGATACCCATGATATCAAAGCGATTGATAATATGATTGAGGACGGCTTCGTCTTGCTCAATCAGCAAAACATCATGCTTTTCTGCAACCAAGGAGCGACAGAGGGCAAAACCAACTTTTCCCCCTCCGACAAGGATAATTTTCATATTAAAACCTACTTTTTCATGATGTAACTATCATACCTTTTTTCAAGAAAAAATGCACCTACTAGCTAATAACAAGAACTTTTAGTAGAAAATTTGCTATAAGGTAAAACTATACCCTTAGCAATTAAAATAGCTATTAGCACCTTTTTCTGAAATATGGTATGATAAAGGATATACAAGGAGATAAAATGAATAATAATTTACTGGTATTACAATCAGACTTTGGTCTGGTTGATGGTGCGGTATCGGCTATGATTGGAGTGGCTTTAGAAGAATCTCCAACCTTAAAAATCCATCACTTGACGCACGATATCACGCCTTATAATATTTTTGAGGGGAGCTACCGTCTCTTTCAGACGGTGGATTACTGGCCTGAGGGAACGACTTTTGTATCGGTTGTCGATCCAGGTGTCGGCTCGAAACGTAAGAGTGTGGTTGCCAAAACTGCAAAAAATCAATACATTGTCACACCAGACAATGGGACTCTTTCCTTTATCAAAAAACACGTTGGTATTGTAGCCATTCGTGAAATTTCTGAGGTAGCTAATAGACGTCAAAATACAGAGCATTCTTACACTTTCCACGGTCGTGATGTCTATGCCTATACTGGTGCTAAACTAGCCAGTGGTCACATTACTTTTGAGGAAGTGGGACCAGAGCTTAGTGTGGATCAGATTGTGGAGCTTCCAGTTGTAGAGACTATCATAGAAGAACATCTGGTGAAGGGAGCCATTGATATTCTGGATGTGCGTTTTGGTTCGCTCTGGACCTCTATCACACGGGAAGAATTTTACAAGCTAGAACCAGCATTCGGTGATCGTTTTGAAGTGACTATCTATCATGCAGATATGCTGGTCTATCAAAATCAGGTTGTCTATGGCAAATCATTTGCAGATGTGAGAATTGGGCAACCCATCCTTTACATCAACTCTCTCTATCGTTTAGGTCTGGCTATCAATCAAGGTTCCTTTGCCAAGGCCTATAATGTGGGTGTCGGTTCATCTTGGACCATTGAAATAAAGAAAATAGAATCATAAAATAGGAGATTATAGATGAAAAATCAATCAATTAAACAAGTTGTTGCTATCGGTGTTGGAGCTGCGCTCTTTGTTGTCATCGGGATGATTAACATTCCGACACCTGTTCCAAATACAAGCATCCAGCTTCAGTATGCGGTACAGAGCCTCTTGTCTATCATTTTTGGCCCTCTAGTGGGATTACTTGTTGGTTTAATTGGTCATGCAGTGAAGGACTCTCTTGCTGGCTACGGCCTTTGGTGGACTTGGATTATTGCTAGTGGTCTCTTTGGTCTAGCCGTCGGACTCTTTAGAAAATACATTCGAGTAACACAGGGTGTTTTTGAGTTGAAGGATATTGTCTTCTTTAACCTCATTCAGATTGTTGCAAATGCTCTTGTTTGGGGTGTCTTGGCACCACTTGGAGATGTTGTGATTTATCAAGAAGCAGCAGAAAAAGTATTTGCCCAAGGGATTGTTGCGGGAATTGCTAATGCTGTAACTGTAGCTATCGCAGGTACTCTTCTCTTGTTAGCTTATTCACGTACGCAGACTCGTTCAGGAAGTTTGAAAAAGGATTAACATAAAGGAAAAGGCTGGGCAACCAGTCTTTTTGCTGTTTATAGGCTAGTCGGGTAAGCAATTTAGGCTAGGAATCTTGTTGGCGCTAAGTTTTTAAGAGAAGAGACTGCAAGAAGGGTTCGATTTATGATAAAATAGAAGTCTAAGAAGCGAATGAAGAGAGTAAGATGAAAGAAGCTATAATTGAGTGGAAGGATTTCTCTTTCCAGTATGAAACGCAACAAGAACCGACCTTGCAAGGAGTGGACTTAACCATTTACAAGGGAGAGAAAGTCTTAATTGTTGGGCCATCTGGGTCAGGCAAGTCGACCTTGGGTCAGTGTTTGAATGGGATTATTCCCAATATTTACAAGGGTCAGACGTCTGGAGAATTTTTGATCAAGGGGCAAGCAGCCTTTGATATGAGTATCTATGATAAATCTCATCTGGTCAGTACAGTTTTGCAGGATACAGATGGGCAGTTTATCGGCCTGTCTGTGGCAGAGGATTTGGCTTTTGCTCTGGAAAATGATGTGACAGCTCTAGATGACATGAAAAATCGTGTTCATAAATGGGCTGAAAAGCTGGACCTTCTTGATTTACTAGCTCAGCGACCTCAGGATTTGTCTGGTGGACAAAAGCAGCGAGTCAGTCTGGCTGGTGTCTTGATTGATGAGAGTCCGATTCTCTTGTTTGATGAGCCACTTGCCAATCTGGATCCCAAGTCAGGTCAGGATATTATCGAATTGATTGACCAGATTCATAAGGAAGAAGGAACGACGACTCTTATTATCGAGCACCGTTTGGAGGATGTTCTGCATCGCCCTGTCGATCGGATTATCTTGATAAACGATTAGGTACTCTTCAAAGTTGGTTTCACGCTGGGAACGGTAGGTATCTGCATAAATCGTGCCGCTAAGGTTATTTAACTCCATTTTAGCGCCGTTGCGGATGTTGATACAGGTGATCCATATGGAAGCGTACAGGAGCAGGAAGGAAATCAGCATCACGATGCTTACTACAAAAAAGCAGGCGAAAAAGGTGATCTCGCCCCGTTCGTTTCGCAGCGGCTGTTTCAGTCGCAGGAATATGCGTTTCATAGGTCACCT
>OHAS01001994.1_pt1 | contig 15392 bp, 9 predicted proteins | sample 1577131 | NCBI WGS metagenome assembly OHAS01 (sample SAMEA3541566, study PRJEB24748) | human gut metagenome | biome: human gut; feature: human-associated habitat; material: faeces | place: China | collected 2012 | reverse complement strand
GGTAAAACAAAAAGAGTATTTGTCGGAATTGCAGAATACATCCGAATTCATCAAAATGTTGAGCAGAGAGATTTTTTGTTCGTCATTTCCGAGAGATAATTTGGCGATATCCTGATATTGGGGATCAAAAGGATAGAACCAGTGAGAAATTTTGCGGAAAAACGGGAATTGTTTCAGCTGTGAAAAGGTACTCATATACACATCTGCCCCGGACATTTGCAGTTCACCTAATTCGCGCAATTTATCGGTAATGCCTGAACGGTCAATCCATTCTTCCCATTCCGGATTATGATCTTCGGCATCTTCATCCAGTCCTTCCAAATTAAGTTTGGGATTTTTCATCATTTCGGGAATGATTTCTTCACGCATTTTCTTGTCTATCTTTCGGGTTTCACGGGAAGATTGCAATAATTGAATCTGGATATGATGCAGGTTTTTGATGAACTCGGAATTTTCATTCAGTTCATTTATGCGCGACACGGCTTCAGGGTATTGAAGGATACGCTTTTCATAATAGTAGCATGTTAGTGCGATCCCTGCAATAGCCCGCTGATTCAGCATGGTATCCTGATGGGTATAGGCGTTCAATAGAAACATGAACTTGCGGATGTCGAATATTTGCAGCAGGCTCATGGTAACGGCGCTGACCATTATGGAAAGGTCGTTGACTTGGATCAATAGTGAGTTGAACAAAGTTTGCGCTTCAGCATATTCCGATTCACTCCACCGGGTGGATACCCATATTTTTTCAAATAATTCGTCTACGGCTGTTTCGTGACGTTTTCTCATGGCATCCATTTCTTCATTTATTTTGGCCTCGGTGGTATATATCAATGGTGCTGTAGCCATATCTTCTGTATACGCCTCCAGTTGCATTTGTAATTCGGCATAGCTGTGAGGAGGGCTTTGGACAAAAGTGCGCATTGTGTCATAATAGGCTCCGTAATTTTGTGTTGCCTGTACGGCTATATGGATACGGTCGGCCAGTTCGTATGCCGTGCGTAACATTTTATGGTATATTTCCACCTTATTGGGATCTTTCATCCCTTTTGAAGTATATTGCAGCATCAGGTCGTATGACGTTTGCAGGGCTTCTAGCTCATTCTTTAATTGCCAGTCGGAAGTATGGGTGGCATATCCTGTCATTTGGGATAATGCTTCTTTTAACCGATATTGGTCTAATAGTTTTATGATTTCTTCGCGCATATTTTAAAGTTCTATTTGTATGTCTTTTATAAACAAATGCGGGCAGACTTCGGTTCTTGGCTTATTTCAGCCAGGTTGCCCGTTTCCATATATATTCCATCGGACCGTGAGAGTGGTGATTCATCCACCAGCGGCAGAAAGAGAATTGCAAGATGAAGAAAACTATTCCTGCCAGGCAGCTGGCTGTGATGCCAAACTGATTGTGCAATGCAAATCCCCAGTTGTAGTATAACATAGAACCTACTATACTTTGAGTGATATAATTGGTAAGGCTCATCTTTCCGTATGGCGTTATTTTCATTAATCCGTCGTGTAAGTTTGTCTTGTAAAAAGCGAAGACGACACCGGATACCAGAATCAGCATAAATGCAAAATTGGAAAGCGAGGTGATGATTAGTGAAAGAGGGGTCAGAATGGATTTATTTGTGATAAAGTCCGGTAGCATATTGCCCAACCCATATAAAGGGAAAAATGCGACGAGTGAGCCTGCAAGTACCTTGTTCCATACCTTCAAGTGCTCTTTCAAAAAAAGTCCCTTGCGCCCTATCAGCATACCGAGCAGGAAAAGGGCGGCTGTTTGGAATACCCGTCCGTGATCCCAAGCCCAGGCAAGGCTTGCCAACTGTCCTTCCCATAAATTGACACGGATGGTTTCCAGAAAATTACCATTGCTTTGCACTGCAAAAGTTGCATTCCAGAAGCTGCGGGTGGGGATGGCCGGAGTAACAAATTCCGGATCGAGACAGGCACGTATTACATAATAAAGTGGCAATGGCTGGATCAATAGCAGACATGCCAATGCAAATATCCATTTGTCTTTCAGCCGGCAAGTCAGTGGCAGGATGAAACCTACTAAAGAATAAAGGACCAGCACTTCCGCTGTGAAAAAACTGGCATTGATATTACCTATCAGGAAAAGAAGAATTAACCGCCAACAAAAACGTAGACGGAAATCATTGCCCCGTAGGCGTTGGTTGTCATCTTGAATAAAAAAGCTAAAACCGAAAAGTAAAGCGAATATGGCGTATGCTTTTCCGCCGAACATGAAGAATAACCCGTTCCAAATGGCTTTGTCCGAGAAGTTCAGCCACGCACTTTGTCCGGCTGTATCGGGAAATGAGTAGAAATTAAAATGTTCGATAGAGTGCAGGATGATGATTCCCATCACTGCCAGTCCGCGTAGCACATCAGCTACATCTACACGTGCGTGTCCTTTCAATTTTGTGTTTATTGCTTTTGTTTCCATGGGGTTATATATTAGCGTACAAAAATAGGAAAATCTTGAATAGTTGGCAAAAAAAGGAGGAAGTAATCAGATATTTCTTTAATTTTGTCCCCATCTTAAAAAAAGATATGGATATTTCGGAATTGCAACGTATTTATGCCGGTCATCCTAACACTAAGGGACTGGCTGCGTTATTGGAAGATTCCTCAGTGAGGACTATTTTCCTGGGAGGATTACATGCTTCTGCGGCAGCTTTATTTGTTTCCTCCTTTCTTAGAGAGAATAAACAGACATTTGTATTTGTACTGGGTGACTTGGAGGAAGCGGGTTACTTTTATCATGACCTGACACAGGTGAACGGTGATGAGCATATTTTGTTCTTTCCATCCTCGTATCGTCGGGCTGTTAAATATGGGCAGAAAGATGCAGCCAATGAGATCCTGCGTACGGAAGTGCTGAGCCGTTTACAGAAAGGCGATCCGCTATGTGTGGTGACTTATCCCGAAGCGTTGGCGGAGAAAGTGGTATCACAAAAGGTACTGATGGACAAGACGTTAAAACTTGGTGTGGGTGAGCATGTGGACACAGAGTTTATCACGGAAGTGCTGTCCGGTTACGGATTCGAGCATGTAGATTATGTTTATGAACCGGGGCAATATGCTGTACGCGGTAGTATTATTGACGTCTTCTCTTTTGCTTCCGAGTATCCTTACCGTATTGACTTTTTTGGTGACGAGGTAGACAGCATCCGTACTTTTGAAGTGGAAAACCAGCTTTCGAAAGAGAAGAAACAGAGCATTGCCATCGTGCCCGAGCTGACGAATGCCGCCGACAAGAGCGGGGTGTCTTTCTTTGAATTCATTCCTCAGGAAACAGTTCTGGCAATGAAAGACTTTCTTTGGGTACGTGAAAGAATACAGGTAGTACGGGAGGAGGCACTCTCTCCTCAGGCGCTTGCCGCATACGAGGGAGAGAAGACGGAACTGATGAATTTGGAACTGAAGCTGATAGACGGGGCGGAATTTACAGTACGGGCTTTGGATTTCAAACGGATTGAATTTGGTAACAAACCTACAGGAACTCCACAGGCAACGTTGGCTTTCGATACGACGGTCCAGCCTATTTTTCATAAGAATTTTGATTTGGTAAGCACTTCATTCACTGATTATCAGAAACGAGGTTACACCTTATATATATGTACCGATAGTGAGAAGCAGGCAAAGCGTCTGAAAGATATCTTTGAGGAGCGTGGCGATCATATCACGTTCATTCCAGTCAACAAGACTTTACATGAGGGCTTTACAGATAATGTATTGAAAAGCTGCTTTTTTACAGACCATCAGATTTTTGACCGTTTCCATAAATACAATCTTCGTAGTGACAAGGCGCGTAGCGGTAAGGTGGCATTGACCTTAAAAGAGTTGAGCCAGTTTGAGCCGGGTGACTTTGTGGTACATATAGATCATGGTGTAGGCCGTTTTGGCGGTTTGGTACGCATTCCGAATGGAAATACCACTCAGGAAGTGATTAAACTTACTTATCAGAATGAGGATGTGGTATTTGTTTCCATTCATTCCCTGCATAAAATATCCAAGTATAAAGGGAAGGAGGGAGAAACTCCCCGCCTGAACAAATTGGGGACCGGTGCGTGGGAAAAAATGAAAGAGCGTACCAAGAGCAAAATCAAAGATATAGCCCGTGACCTGATCAGACTGTATTCGCAACGTAAACAGGAAAAAGGATTCTCGTATAGTCCCGACAGTTTTATGCAACATGAATTAGAGGCGAGCTTTATTTATGAGGATACCCCCGATCAGTTGAAAGCGACTCAGGATGCCAAAGCCGATATGGAGAGCGACCGTCCTATGGACCGTCTGGTGTGTGGTGATGTGGGTTTCGGAAAGACTGAAGTGGCTATTCGTGCTGCTTTCAAGGCTGTGGCTGATAACAAACAGGTGGCTGTGCTGGTTCCCACTACGGTGCTGGCCTATCAGCACTTTCAGACTTTCAGCGAACGGTTGAAAGATTTTCCATGTAAGGTGGATTATTTGAGCCGTGCCCGCAGTGCGAAAGATGTTTCCAGAATAGTGAAGGAACTGGCGGATGGGAAAATAAATATTTTGGTCGGTACACATAAAATCATCGGTAAAAGCGTTAAGTTCAAAGATTTAGGATTGCTGATCATTGATGAGGAACAAAAGTTCGGAGTTAGTGTGAAAGAGAAGTTGCGTCAGATGAAAGTGAATGTGGATACACTCACTATGACCGCTACCCCCATCCCCCGTACTTTGCAGTTCTCGTTAATGGGCGCCCGTGATCTTTCTGTCATTCAGACTCCGCCTCCCAACCGTTATCCCATTCAGACAGAGGTGCATACCTTTAATGAAGATATCATAACGGAAGCGATCAATTTTGAAATGAGTCGTAACGGACAGGTATTCTTTGTCAATAACCGCATACAGAATCTGGTAGAATTGGAAGCCATGATCAAGCGGAATATACCCGATTGCCGTGTCTGCATAGGTCATGGACAGATGGAGCCCGAAAAGCTGGAGAAGATTATTTTCGACTTTGTGAACTATGATTATGATGTGCTGCTGGCAACCACCATTATCGAGAGTGGCATTGATATACCGAATGCCAATACGATTATCATCAACCAGGCGCAGAATTTTGGCTTGAGTGATTTGCACCAGATGCGTGGACGTGTGGGAAGAAGCAATAAAAAAGCATTCTGTTATTTGTTGGCGCCTCCATTGACTTCACTGACTCCCGAGGCAAAGCGCCGTCTTCAAGCCATTGAGAATTTCAGTGATTTGGGCAGCGGTATCCATATAGCCATGCAGGATTTGGATATCCGTGGAGCAGGAAATATGCTGGGGGCGGAGCAGAGTGGTTTCATTGCCGATTTGGGCTATGAAACTTATCAGAAGATATTGGCTGAAGCGGTGAAGGAATTGAAAGAGGATGAGTTTGCCGATCTTTATGCAGAGGAGTTGCAGGCAGCGGGAGAAGAGAAAATCAGTGGCGAGAACTTTGTGGATGAATGTCAGGTGGAAAGTGATTTGGAATTGCTTTTCCCTAATGAGTATATCCCCAGCAGCAGCGAACGTATGTTGCTTTATCGTGAACTGGACGGATTGGAATTGGATAAGGACCTGCTCGCTTTCAAGGCACGGTTGGAGGACCGTTTCGGAAAGGTTCCTCCCGAAGGGCTGGAACTTCTGCGTATCGTACCTTTGCGCAGATTGGCTAAACGGTTGGGGGTGGAAAAAGTATTCTTGAAAGCCGGACGAATGACTTTGTTCTTTATCAGTAATCAGGAAAGTCCTTATTATCAAAGTGCGGCTTTTGGCAAGGTGATTGATTACATGAGCAAGAATCCGCGTTACTGCAATTTGCGTGAGCAGAACGGCAAGCGTAGTATGGTAGTCAAGAATGTGGAAACGGTAGAGACGGCGGTAGGTATTCTGCAGGAGATGGTGAGTTTGTGATAAAAGATGTCTGTATTGGCGGATTTCTTTCGTAGAAGAGATGAACCAACCGATGGCTCGGCAGAAACCGGCATTGCCGTAGAGTAAGCAGGATATGTTAACGTAAAATTGAATATTAACTAAATAAACAGCTGATTTTTAATTAATTGTTTAACGGAATTGAATTTGGGGTGTTTTATATTAAAAAATAATATAAGACACTCCTTTTTCTTTTAACTTATCTATATTTTTACTATCTTACTTCCAGTTTAAAAGCGGACACTGAGATTTTTACTCACATATTGTCTAATTTAAAAAACACTTGTTATGGAAGTGAAAAAAGCACGAAGAGCCGACCTTGAAAAGGGTAAGTCCCGTTGGCTGTTCATGGGTCTCATTGTGACGCTGTCGTTTATGTTTGTTTCGTTCGAATGGACTGAACGTAATGTAACTTACGCGATCAGTGATTTAGTCAGTGACCCGGATTTCTTTGAAGAATTAGTTCCTGTAACCTATAATCAGGATAAACCTCTGCCGCCTCCGCCGGCTGCCGTCAACCCGGAAGAGCTCAATATAGTGGATAATAACTCGATGGAAACAGAAACCGATATTGCAGCTTCAGACCCTACGGATGCTCCGGTAATTATACCGACCCCTATTGAAGTACCCGAAGAAGTAGTGGATGAAAATGTGGAATTTGTGGTGGTGGAAGAGATGCCGGTATTTCGTAACGGTAATGCTGATTTGATGAGGTATCTGAGTGAAAACATCAAATATCCTACCGTCAGTGCCGAGCAGGGAGTTCAAGGAAGGGTAGTGGTGCAGTTCGTTGTGGGTGTTCATGGAGAGATCCTGAATCCGGTAGTGGTGAAGAGTGTGGATCCGTATCTGGACAAGGAAGCAATCCGCGTGATCAGTTCCATGCCAAAATGGAAGCCCGGCAAGCAAAGAGGAAAAGCAGTGAGGGTGAAATACACTGTTCCTGTAGTCTTCAGACTGCAAAATTAAGATTTAATTAGTATGGATGGAGGAAGCGTAATCTCAGAAGAGGACGCTTCCTCTTTTTTTATCGAGGAATAAATAGGGGATATTTATGAAAACATGTAAGAAAAAAGGGAGTGAAAGGAAATAGTTAGTAATAAAATGCTTGCTATCTTATTATATTTGTTACCTTTGTGGGTCTTATAATATGAAAAACAATGAAAATAACAATTCTACAGAGAAATATAGAATGGGCCAATCCTCAGGCCAATGTAGCAAGGGCCGACGAGGCAATAAGCTGTCTGCCGGATTCTGATTTATTTGTTTTACCCGAAATGTTTTCCACCGGTTTTTGTACGCAACCCGAAGGAATTGCGGAGAGCACCGACAGTGAAACCCTGCACTGGATGAAGCGTAAGGCAGCCGAGCGGAATTGTGCTATTGCAGGCAGTGTAGCTGTATGTGAGAATGGAAACTATTATAATCGTTTTTACTTTGTCCATCCGGACGGAGCCGTGCAGCATTATGATAAGAAACATTTGTTCACCTTTGGGGGCGAACACAAGCGTTTCACTGCCGGCACAGAGCGTGTGGTGGTGAACTTCCGTGGGGTACGTATTCTTTTGGAGGTATGTTATGACCTCCGTTTCCCTGTTTGGTCACGCAACCTGGGGGATTACGACATGATACTTTATGTGGCAAGCTGGCCCACTCCCCGTGTGGATGCCTGGAGCGCTCTGCTTCGGGCGCGGGCTATTGAGAACCAGTGCTATGTGGCCGGAGTGAACCGCATGGGAACTGATCCTACCTGTGAATATTCGGGTGGCAGCGCCATCATCGATCCCTACGGAAAAACGATAGCCGAATGTCCGTGGAGCAGGGAAAGTGCGGTATCGGCTGATATAGATATGGAGGCATTGCAGGCTTTCAGGAAGAAATTCCCGGTATTGGATGATGCAGACCCTTTTACATTGATATGAAACAATTAACAAAATAATAGATAATGGCTGAAAAGAAATTATTGTTGGGCGATGAGGCAATTGCCCTCGGAGCGATACATGCCGGCATATCGGGTGTATATGCCTATCCGGGTACACCGTCCACTGAAATCACAGAGTTTATCCAGAATAATCGTTTGGCAAAGGAAAGAAAATTGCACAGCACTTGGTGTACCAATGAAAAAACGGCCATGGAGGCTGCATTGGGTATGTCATACGCAGGAAAACGTGCTTTGGTATGTATGAAACATGTAGGCATGAACGTGGCTGCCGATGCGTTTGTCAATTCTGCCATAACCGGCGTGAACGGTGGTCTGGTGGTGCTGGCTGCCGATGACCCTTCCATGCACTCGTCACAGAACGAGCAGGATTCACGTTTTTATGGAAAATTTGCTATGATTCCCATGCTGGAACCGTCTTCCCAACAAGAAGCATACGATATGATGGATTACGCATATACACTCTCGGAAAAACTGAAGTTGCCGGTGCTGATGCGTGTGGTTACCCGTCTGGCACATTCGCGTGCCGGTGTGGAAATAGCCGATATCCGTGAGGAAAATCAGTTGAATCCTGATCATGAACGTGCCCACTGGGTATTGCTGCCGGGTAATGCGCGTAAACAATATCTGGATCTAGTGAAAAAGCAGGAGAAGCTGGAAGAAGCTTCCTCCAAATCTCCTTATAATTATCTGGAAGGGTTGAATCCCGAATATGATTATGAATTCGGAGTGATAGCCTGTGGTATCGGTTATAATTATGTGAAGGAGGCGGATACGGACAGTTGCCATATTCCGGTATTGAAAGTTTCGCAGTATCCGTTGCCGGCTGAAGAAATCAGGACGATGGCAGACCGCTGCGGATATGTTCTGGTAGTGGAAGATGGCCAGCCGTTTGTGGAAGAGCAGGTAAAAGCGATACTTTCCTCGGACTATGAGGTAAAGGGACGCTTGACGGAAACTTTGCCGCGTACCGGTGAATTGACTCCGGATAATGTGGGCGAGGCGATCGGATGGGGAATCAAACGTCCGTTTGGTAAGTCTCAGGTGGTGATGCCGCGTCCGCCTGCATTGTGTCAGGGATGTGGTCATCGGGATGTGTATGATGCATTGAACAAGGTGGCTGCGGAATATCCGGATGCACGCATTTTCGGTGATATCGGTTGCTATACATTAGGTGCGTTGCCCCCGTTCCGTGCTATCGACAGTTGTGTGGATATGGGTGCTTCCATAACCATGGCCAAAGGTGCTTCCGATGCAGGGGTATTTCCGGCCATTGCTGTTATCGGTGACTCTACTTTCACTCATTCCGGTATGACCGGTCTGCTGGATGCGGTCAATGACCATGCCAATATCACGGTGGTGATTTCGGATAACCTGACTACTGCCATGACCGGTGGACAGGACTCTGCCGGTACGAACAAATTCGAGGCGATCTGCCTGGGATTAGGGGTAGAACCCGAACATGTGCGTGTGGTGGTTCCATTACCGAAGAATATGGAAGAAATCACCCGTACCATTCGTGAGGAAATAGAATATAAAGGGGTGTCTGTCATTATTCCGCGCAGAGAGTGTATCCAGACATTGAATCGTAAACTAAGACAGAAAAAAGCAGATAAGGCATGAGAAAAGATATCATACTTTCGGGCGTAGGAGGACAGGGTATCCTGACTATCGCTACTATTATAGGAGAAGCTGCTACGGCAGAAGGCATCAATTTGAAGCAGGCCGAGGTACACGGTATGAGCCAGCGCGGAGGAGATGTGCAGTCCAATCTGCGTTTGTCCGACGAAACGATTTATTCGGATCTGATCGCTCAGGGTGAGGCGGATCTGATTATTTCCATGGAACCGATGGAGGCGTTGCGTTATCTGCCTTACTTGCAGGAAGAAGGTTGGGTGATTACTTCCGCTAATCCTTTCAAGAACATTCCCGACTATCCTGAAGAAGTGGATCTGATGAGGGCTTTGGAGAGTCTTCCGCATGTGGTGAAGTTGGAAATAGAGGATATGGCAAAAGAAAACAGTATGCCTAAATGCGCGAATGTGATTCTGCTGGGCATGGCTGCGAAGTATATTGAAATCGTATCACCGGAACAGTTGCGCGAAAGCATAGGGCGTGTGTTTGCTGCAAAAGGTGAGAAGATTGTTGAAATGAATCAGAAGGCTTTTGATATAGGATTGAATGCGGTAAAGAACTGGTAATGCCATGAAGATATTTAGTGAAGAATTAGTGGAGAAGGCGGTGAAGGAACTGCACATCGCCAATCTTGCACAGGCTACTATCGGTGATGTGTTGTTGGTAGCCCAGTATCTGGAAAAGGAAACGGGGATTCCTTTTATCCGCATGGATCAGGGATCTCCTGGTCTTGCCGCCAATCAGATAGGGATTGAAGCGGAGAAAGCTGCTTTGGACAGGGGAGTCGGATCGCAATATCCGGCTGCCGCAGGAGTGCCCGAGTTGAAAAAGGAGGCTTCCCGTTTTGTAAAAGCTTTCTTGAATCTGGATATCTCTCCGCGCGCTTGTGTGCCTACCACCGGGTCGGTGGCGGGTTCATTCGGCTCGTTCATAGCCTGTACGCAGCGTATTCCGGGGAAAGACAAGGTATTGTTCATTGATCCCGGATTTCCTATTCAGAAATCCCAGCTTCGCATTATCGGCGTGGAGTGGGAAGAGTTTGATATCTATCATTATCGTGGACAGGCCTTGCGTGAGAAATTGGAAAGTTTCCTGAGTAAAGGCGATATAGCAGCGATTATCTATTCTAATCCGAATAATCCGGCATGGATTTGTCTGGAAGAGGAGGAGTTGCAGATAATCGGTGAACTGGCAACCCGGTATGATGTGATTGTCATGGAAGATCTGGCTTATTTCTGCATGGATTTCCGTCGGGATATGGGGCATCCTTTCGAACCGCCTTATCCGCCCACTGTGGCAAGATATACGGATAATTATATCCTGATGCTTTCTTCTTCCAAGATATTCAGTTATGCCGGACAGCGTATGGCATTGACATGTATCAGTGATAAACTGTTCGACCGCCAGTTCCCTGCATTAGCAGAACGGTATAAAGATGCAGGGGTGTTCGGTCCTACGCTGATTGCTTCCATTCTTTATATGATTACTTCGGGATGTACGGCTTCCACTCAGTATGCATACGCTGAGATGCTCCGTCTGTCTACCGAAGGTAAAATCAATTTTGTGGAAGATACCCGCGAATATGCCCGTCGTGCGGAACGCATGAAGAAAATATTTACCGACAATGGTTTCCATATCGTATATGACTATGATGCTACCCAGGTGGTGGGAGATGGTTTCTTCTTTACCATTGGTTACGGAAATATGACAGGGGGTGAATTGCTCCGGGAGTTATTGTATTATGGGGTAAGCAGCATCTCGCTTTCTACTACCGGCAGCGAGCAGGAAGGTGTCCGCGCCTGTACGTCACGGATGCGCGATGAACTTTATCCGGTGATGGAGGAACGCATGAGAGCTTTTCATGAAGATCATTGAAAATAATGTGCTAATAGGATAATGTGCCGATTGCCATACAGTGGGTTTGTGTGCCAGTACATTGGCAGATTAGCACATTGAAAAATTATTTATTATGATTTGGAATAAAAATAAAGAGTGCATGAGTCGGGACGAGATGAGCGCTCTGCAGGGAAAACGTCTGAACAAGTTGGTGAACTTGGTTTATCATAATGTTCCTTTTTATCGTAACAAGATGCAGGAGATGGATTTGTCTCCGGATGATATCCAGACTATCGAAGATATCGTAAAACTTCCTTTTACTACCAAGCAGGATTTACGTGATAATTATCCATATGGTCTTCAGGCTGCTCCTGCTTCGGAAATTGTACGTGTGCACGCTTCTTCGGGAACAACCGGGAATCCTACCATTGTGGGATATACGCGTCGTGACTTGTCTGTATGGTCCGAAGTGATGTCACGTTGTCTTTCAGCATACGGGGTTACCCGTAATGATACCTTTTCTGTCAGTTATGGCTATGGCTTGTTTACAGGCGGGTTGGGCGCACATTATGGGGTGGAGAATCTGGGGGCGACTGTTATCCCGGCTTCTACAGGAAATACGGAAAAGCATGTCCGTCTGATTCGCGACTTGGGTATAACGGGGATTGCCTGTACTCCTTCATACGCTCTTTATCTGGCAGAAGTGGTGGAACGTATGGGATTGACCAAGAATGATATCAATCTCCGTATCGGAGCTTTCGGAGCCGAGCCATGGACGGAAAGTATGCGTAAGGAGATAGAAGAGCGGCTGGGATTGAAAGGGTATAATATTTATGGATTAAGTGAGATTATGGGACCCGGTGTTTCCTACGAATGTCAGGAGCAACATGGTTCGCATATCAATGAGGATCATTTTTATCCTGAAATCATTAATCCTGAAACGCTGGAACGTCTTCCGGATGGAGAAGTGGGAGAATTGGTGTTTACTACCTTGACAAAGGAGGGGATGCCGTTATTGCGTTATCGTACGAAGGACTTGACTTCCCTGATGGAGGGTGAATGTCCGTGTGGAAGAACCAATATCCGTATGTCGGGTATTGTAGGCCGTAGTGACGATATGCTTATTATCCGTGGCATCAATGTTTTCCCTTCTCAGGTGGAAAGTGTTATTTTGGATATGCCTCAGTTTGAACCTCAGTATATGCTGGTGGTGGATAGGAAGAATAATCTCGACTCTTTGCAAGTACAAGTGGAAGTCCGCAAAGACTTCTTCTCGGATGATATGGGAAGTATGCTTGCCATGAAGAAAGCGTTGAGCGACAAACTGAAAAGTGTCCTTTCCATCAGTGCCGAAGTGAAGCTGATGGAACCTAATAGCATTGCCCGTAGTGAAGGTAAGAGTAAACGTGTGATAGACAATCGGATTTTAAAATAAAAAAGTATGCGATATGACAATCAAGCAATTATCTGTTTTTCTGGAAAACAAAACCGGAAGAATAAATGACGTAACCAAGACATTGGCAAAGTATGATATCAATATGCATGCGTTCAGCATGGCGGAATCTACTGATTTCGGTATACTTCGCCTGATTGTTTCGGATGTGGAAAAAGCGGTGGAAGTACTTCGTGCCGAGAATTTTGCCGTGATGCTGACCGATGTGGTATGTATCAGTTGCCCGAATGTGGCTGGTTCTTTGGCTAAAGTTTTGGACTATCTGGCAGCAGAGAATATCTTTATTGAATATATGTATGCTTTTGCTCAAGGAGATACGGCACATGTGGTTATCCGTCCGTCTAATGTGGAGAGATGTGTGGAGATATTGAATAAATTCAATTGTAATGTTTTGACTAAGAACAGTCTGTAATGAATTTGACTTTGTGGGTATGAATGCATCACAAGTCTTTTTACCACAGGTTACTTGGGCTCACACGGGTGTTTAAGCTGAAAACTTTAAGATTGAACCTGTGCGAATCCGGGTAATCTGTGGCTGTTTTGATGGAACAGTCTATCAATAGCAAAACCTGTTTGTTGGAGAATGCAGAATGTTATGAGCGTTCTTTGACAATGGGACACTCGAACCGATAAAAAATACCGAAGTATTGTACATGATTACATTGGATAATTTTGAGGACTTTGTTCCCTATAAAATATGGATGCGTGGGGAAGAGTATTATGAAACAGACGCTGTTTCCGAATTGGAAGAAATCTCACCCGGTGAATGGACTGCGACTGTAGAAGGAACAGACGATTATAATGTGGAGATATCTATGGATGGAAACGAGATAGAATCCTGGTACTGTGATTGTCCGTATGATGGAGAAATCTGCAAACATGTTGTAGCGACATTGTTGGCAATTCGCGACAATAGAAAAAAGGCGGGTAATAGTATTTTCTCGAAGATGAAAATCAAAGCGGAGGAAGCCCCTGTTTTAGAGGAAATAAAAGAAGTGGGTAAGCAGCCTTGTCCGTCTTTGGTAGACATACAGCAACTGTTGTCTTTCATTGATCCGCAGGAACTCTCGAAATTTATCTGTGAGTATGCTTCAACGAATCTGGAATTTAAAACGGCACTTTCAAATCATTTCATAGCTAAGGAGTTATCTTTGTCATCAAAGGGAAAAGATTACAGAATTGAAATTCAAAAAGTTTTTAAAGGATCTGGTTACCATAAAAGGTCTCGTTATCACAATCGTTATGATAATTACGACCGTGACTGGAAAACTATTTTCAATCAGATGGACACTTTTTTGGAGAAAGCGGATTTCTTTTTGAATTTGGAAGCTATGGATAATTCTATTGCCATAGCTCTTCAAGTACTTCGTTCCATCGGTGAAAACTATGATGATGAACTTTTGTATGATGATGGTATTTCTTCTTCTGACTATTGTGAACAGGCAGGAGATTTGCTCCTGAAAGTGATTGAACATCCTAAAACCACTCAGGCACAAAAGATGGAGATACTTCAGGGCTTGCGTGAGATTGCTGAAATATCTATTTTTCGTGAATATGATCTTTATGATGTAGACGAATTGATGATGCAGATCAATCTTTCGATTCAACCGGCAGAAAAAGCGTTGGAATTGATTGATGAACTTCTTGAAGTAAGAAAGGGAACCTGTGATATCTATCAGTTAGTCATTCGTAAGGTCAATCTGTTGTTAGAACAGAATGAAGAACAAAAGGCGGATGATACGATTCGTCAATATCTTTATCTGACTGAAATACGAAGAATGGAGGTTGATAAATTGATTGCCCGTTGCCAATATGATGAAGCCATTTGTTTGCTGAATGACGGAATAGAAATAGCGGAAAGAGAAATGCATTCTGGCACTGTGGGTGAATGGCTGAAAATGAAATTGGATATTTATGAAATAACCCATAGGGTTTCTGAGGTAATTGATACATGTCGTCTGTTGTTTGTGGTGGGTAGTGATAAATTGATATATTACAGCAAACTTAAAACTCTGGTACCGAAAGAACAATGGAAAAGTTTTCTGGATAGGATGATGAAAGAAGCCGAGTTAAGTGACTATTTTTCTTTTGTCGGAAATGATAAGGCTGAAATTTATGTGAAAGAAAAGGATAATGACAGCTTGTTCTCTTTGCTGTCGTCAGTCCGATACAATCAGTTGGAAGCATTGATGAAATATGCCCATTATTTGAAGGACACTCATTCTGAGAAATTGATTGCTATATATACTTCTTTATTGAATGATTATGCTGAACGGAATCTGGGACGGGAGCATTATGAATTTATAGCACGGGTATTATCCTGCATACGTAAACTAAACGGTGGACAGGCTGTTGTGAAAAGCTTGGTGGCAGAGTTCCGGATAAAATACAAACGTCGTCCGGCAATGATGGAAGTGTTGGGGAAGTTTTAAAAATAGTTTATCAGAATCTTTTTTAAAATTAGAAAGCCGCCTCCTCCGAAGCGGCTTTCCGTTTTTCTATCAGAACAAACTCCAAGCAACTGTCAGTCCGGCCATTACAATGGCGACCATACTCATCAGTTTAATCAGAATGTTCAAACTGGGT
>OHAS01001988.1_pt1 | contig 15403 bp, 17 predicted proteins | sample 1577131 | NCBI WGS metagenome assembly OHAS01 (sample SAMEA3541566, study PRJEB24748) | human gut metagenome | biome: human gut; feature: human-associated habitat; material: faeces | place: China | collected 2012 | reverse complement strand
TGTAATGGATAATCTTAATACACATAAACCAGCATCATTGTACAAACGTTACCCTTGTAGTGCTATAATACCTGCTGATGAAGCCAGAAGAATCATGAAACGGTTGGAGATTCACTACACACCAAAACATGGCAGCTGGCTTGATATTGCAGAAATCGAACTTAACGTCATGACCAGACAATGTTTGAACAGAAGGATTGATAATATTTCAAATCTTCGTAAGGAATTATCAGCATGGGAAGTTGAACGAAATACCGTAGCCGCAAAGGTAAACTGGCAATTTCGAACGGAGGATGCAAGAATTAAATTGAATTCCTTGTATCCGACATTTACTACTGCATCTGAATAAGATGCAGTAGTAATGTTAAATATCAACGATACAGCACACTAGATTACTAGGACAGATTTAAATTTGGCACTAAAGTTTCTTCTTTGTCTGGACATAAGTATGAATCCTCTCTTTCATACTGATTTTAGTATATCAGATTCATTAAAAAATTTCCGAAAAAGTGTCTTAATTTATGAGACCATTATAATACTATTTATTTTGATAATTGATTCGTTCTCCTTGAATTACCGGATAACAAATCAATTTGTTATTATCCAGATTTTCCACATGCATATCTACTGCACTGATCTGATGATTTTCATAAGTATTATAATAATAGATACCTTTTGCCACATTACAACAAGACGTATACAAAGTGATTTCACATTTTCCATCAGCCACCTCACAACATCCACGTTGCTGATCCACAGATCCAAGAATATGGAAGAACTGACTAACACTTTCTGCCTCTGATTCACCTGAAATTGCATTTACTTTTGTAAAAGCTACACGCACAAAACGAGAGGAAGATGAAAGATCTCCCGGAAGACCTAATCCACCCATACCTCTACTATATGCATCAAGAGCCAAATTTTCGCAAAAAGTGTTTTCTGGTTGCTTTGGGGATAAATACATATAATTGTTTAATTGAAACATCTGTTGTGGAAATGGCGGATTATTCGTAAGCACTCCTACCGGATTATCATAAATATGCAGACCATCTGACATAGATTCTACAGTAATTGATTCATTTTCATCAGAGATAATCCAATGCAATTGTGCTAATGGCAGTTGTTCACTGAAAGGAGTATTAACAATATTAATTCGATCAAGAAGCTCACGAACTTCTACTAAAGAAGCACACTGACTTAAAATCCACGAAATAAATTCAAACTGTGCAATATTTTCCACATTAGACTGAACCTCAGAATAAGCAGCATTTCCGACAAAATTCAATCCTGCCATTGCTACTCCTTTTTCATTCATCGCATCATAGTACAAAGGATAATCCTCTGCTACATGGGCCATTCCAATAATTGCATAATGATGTTCCATATCACCAACATGACGAAAGTGAAACGAATAATTACGTGGTGTAATTACTATCTGATCACCATAAGAGAATTCATAATCGAGTGTTCTTCCAAAATAAAAATCTTTTGTTTTATAAGTTGCTGCTGTACACATAAACGTTTATCCTCCTAAATAATTCGAAATATGTCAATAAGATTTTTGCTGAACAATAGTATAGCACACTTCTTTTGTTTTGTTTCAAATTCACACATAATCATCCATCATGAAATTTCATCAATCTTAATCATGATCTTAGTTATATAATCCTCTTCGTCAGAGATTACAAAATCATTTAATCCTGCTTCATAAGCATAACCATTAAGCTGTAAATTATTTTTCTGGCATAATCCAGCATTTTTTGATATAGAACCGGCAATCTATCCCAAGTACCTTTCTGGTATCTGCAGAGATATTTTCTTCCAGACTTTGTAAAACAATCTGAAGACATTTTTGCGTTCAGAGTAGTTGTATAGAGTCCTTCGTATCTGTAGAAATTCGTCTTATACACATTATCAAGAGAAATAAAACTTCCCATTCCCATCCGGATCTGTTCAATTCCCCATGTATCTTTTAAGTGATAAATGGCTTTTGATATATCATCTTCTGAAAAATTATATGGATAAAGTAATAGTTTTTCTGCTTTGCATACTTCAACCCTGATTTCCTGATCTTATAAAGTTTCACAAAGAACAATTTTCTCTTTCTTTTCTTGCATTACGGTTTTAATATTTTTTAACTTTTGAATTTGCCGATCAATTTCTTTTTCTTTGGCATCATCGATTGCTAAAAAACTTGCAGGTGATGGAGCTTTTCGATATGTTTCTATTTCAGTGATGTTCATATTTAATTCCTTTAACACACAAATATACTCTATAGTGGTTTAGTTGTCAAGACAAAAATCTAAGATTCTTATAATGAACTGATATGGTTTATAGTTACTAAGGAACCAGGGAGAATGGTATCACATTTGCCTGACCCATATATGCATTAAGCTACATAAGGCAGAATCATTAGTTGTAAGTGTGGATATAGCGTCCGATGTCCGCTCTAGTATAACATAAATTAAGTTGTTGATAGTTTCGATATCTGGTATAATGGACTTAATGAATACAATTACGGAGGTCAATTATGCCAGCATTATCTTATAGTATAACAATATCAGATGAGGAATCTGCCTATCTGAAATCACTGATTAAAACCAGGACTATCCAAGCACAGGTTGTTGACCGTGCACGCATCCTGCTATGGAAGTCTGAAGCCAAAACAGACAAAGCCATTGCAGATGGCCTGGGCATTAGTGTAAATACTGTCCGGCGTTGTATTGACCGTTATCTCAACGGTGGAATTAATTTGGCCATATTTGATAACGACCGTTCCGGTCGCCCGGTTGAGATTACCGACGATGCAAAATCATGGATTATCAGTATAGCCTGCCAAAAGCCCTGCGATCTTGGTTATGCCGCGGAATTATGGACACTGGCGGCACTGCACAAACACATACAGGCACATGCGGAAGAAGCTGGCTATCCACGCTTAAAGACAGTTACCAAACCATGGCTTCAAAAATATCTCAAAAAGATGGATATAAAACCATTCAAAATCAAGTATTATCTTGAGCGGAAAGACCCTGATTTTGAGAATAAGATGCATGACGTTCTCCTAGTTTACAAACAGGTTGAGATGCAGTTTGGCGATGATGGAACGATCACCATACCAGAAAATGGGCATTTGACACATACTATTTCCTATGATGAAAAACCCGGCATTCAGGCTGTTGCCAACAAATATCCCGATCATAATCCGACAGAGGAAAAGGGGTATATCCGCCGGGATTATGAGTATGTGCGGCTTGGAACGCTGTCTTTGCTTGCAGGAATTGATCTTCTGACGGGGAATGCAATTCCGTTGGTCAGCCAGACACACAAAAGTTCTGATTTTATCGAGTTTCTAAAGATTCTCGATGCAAAATACCCAAAAAGTGACACAATACGGTTGATACTGGACAATCATTCAGCGCATACATCAAAGGAAACACGCCGGTATCTTGCAGGGTTACCGGAAGACAGATTTGTGTTTGTATTTACACCGACACACACCTCATGGCTGAACATGATCGAAAGCTTCTTCAGCAAGATGACAAAACAGATGTTAAAGGGCATTCGTGTTAATTCAAAGGATGAATTGGCAGAGCGAATATACCGCTACTTCGATGAAATCAATGCTGAGCCAATCGTCTATCATTGGACATATAAAATGGATGAAATTGATCCTGATGAAGCAGCAACTATTTAAACTATCAACAACTTAATTTATGTTAAATATCAACGATACAGCACACTAGCTATACTCGAACTGCTTCCTTTATTTTCAGAATTTTCGAACCGTTAAACAAAGACTTTATACCCTCTTATAGATAATCGGAACGTCATATCCAAATGTTCTTTTTCCATTCACTTCCATACTTTCGAATACTTCCAAACACGTATCCGAAAACTTTTCCCATAGTTTAAATATCATAACGGGTGAGAACTGACTAGTACTGCCTCCCTCCCAGACACCGTTTCTCTCATAATATAGTGCAGGAGTAAATTTTTTGGATTTTTTTAATTCAATATATTCCACCTCTTTCATAAATTCATATGAAAACGTGTTCTTATCTTCCCCATTTGGAATTTCATAGGATGAAAGTAAAATTCTATCTTCTTTCTCTGTAATCAAGAAAAGATGCGGTGACGCATGACGCTTTCCTTCATTTTCATAATAACTTTCTTCTACAATAAACATGCCCTTAAAATCAGCAGGAAGATTTTTAATTTTATCATTGCAAACCGTATTTACGTGCTGTGCATAAGGGTATGTCTTTCCTGCCTTTTTCATTGCATCAAATTGCTCCTTATTATCAAATCGTCCTGTTATCAGTTTTACAAATTCTTCTATTTTCGTCATAGCTTACCTCCAAAATATATCACAATCTCTTGGAATCTTCGGCCCGGCAAAATCGAGGCCTGCTAATTCAATTTCTAGTTACACCCACAATTCAATGGTGGTTTATTATCAGCTCTCCTAAGGTTACTGTTACTGCTCGTCCTAAAAGACGGATATCACAAGCACATAGGATCCTTTTTTTATTGCCCCCACACACCTCTGCTTATTCCATTCTCCCCAACATAGCTAGGGGATTAGGCTTTTCATTAACGAAAGACTATCGATATTATATCCTACAAAAATAACAATATTTTGATAATCTAATCCATTTTTCTTAAAACTGGGGGATACATCCCTACCCACAGATTTCTCCAAAATTTATACGTAAAAATTGACAATCCTTAATTATAAGATAAATTATTTCTGGTCAAGTACGGACTGGATCTGTTTCATCAGCTGATCGTAGTTTGACTGATCATCGATTCCGCCCATGAATGGCTCGCCAATGATATTTCCGTCTTTATCTACGAGAACGGTTGTAGGGAATGCCATGATGTTTCCAGCATATTTTCCAACTGTTGAATTAGAATCGAAAGTCAGGTTCTTGTAGGAAGCGCCCTGAGCTTTCAGAATTTCTTTTGCTTCTTTGATTCCCGCTTCATTGTTGTCTAAAGTATCCGTGTTGATACCAACAACTTCGCCACCCATTTCTTTGAGTTTCTCATTTAATTCATTCAGCTTAGAGAGCTCTCCGACACATGGCTTGCATCCACTGAACCAGAAGTTTACAACTGTAACTTTGTTTTTAGCGAAAAGACTGTCATCTACATCGTTTCCATCCAGATCTTTTCCTTTGAAAGCTTTGAATACAGCTGTGGATTCGTCTGATTTGGAGGAAGAACTGTCAGAGGAATCGGATGCAGCAATCTCTTTCTCAAGCTTGGCAATTTCTTCTTCAATTCCGCGGATTGTCTCGATGTCTTTGCACAGAGTTTCATATTCTTCTTCAGAGAAAGAGTCTTTGTTAGATTCCACTGTGCTTGCGAGGGAATCAGCATAGTTTTCGCTCATGGCATCACCGGCAGCGTTCTTGTTCATAAGACCAAAGGCTTTGTCCCATGCATCTTTGTGATCAGCAAAAAGCTGGTTTTCCTGCTGGTAAAGGTCGTTCAGTTTTTCGTTCAGCTCGTCTGCGCTGCCAGTTTCTGTTGTGGAAGAAGATTCCTGTTTTGTGTTTGTATTGTTTGTTGAGGAAGAGCTTCCGCAGCCTGTAAACGCAAAAAGTACAGAAATGGCAAGGGATGCAGCAATTACCTTTTTTAATTTCATTGAGTTTGTTCTAAGTGTTTTGTTTTTCATGAGTTTAAATCTCCTTTTCAATTTTATTTTGTTCGTTTTAGTTTATTTATTGTCAGCCTTTTTTTTGTTTGAAAATCCGTAATGATAGCAGATTGCATCAGTCGGACAGGCTTTCATACATTCTCCGCATCGGATACACTCCGGATGGTTTGGTGTGTCTACTACATTGACATCCATCTTACAGACACGACTACATTTCTGGCAGCCAACACATTTCTCATGATCAACCTGAATCTTAAGAAAAGATACCTTGTTAAACAGTGAATAAATAGCACCCAGCGGGCAGATCCATTTACAAAATGGACGGTAAAACAAGATGCTCAGGATGATGAAAAGCGCAAGGATTGTGAACTTAAATGTAAATAAATGTCCGAGTGCGGCACGGATTCCTGAGTTGGCAAGTGCCAGCGGAATTGCGCCTTCAAGTACGCCCTGTGGGCAAATGTATTTGCAGAAGAAAGGATCTCCCATACCAAGTGAATTGGTTACAAATGCCGGAAGTAGTATAACAAAGACGACCAGAATCACATATTTCAGATACCGCAGAGGCTTCAGTTTTGCGGTGGAAAATTTCTTGCTCGGAATCTTATGCAGCAGATCCTGGAACCATCCAAACGGACAGAGGAATCCACAGATAAACCGTCCTAACAGAACACCTAACAGGATGAAAAATCCGGTGATGTAGTAGGTAAATTTGAATTTTGAAGAACCGACCACGGCTTGAAAAGCTCCAATCGGACAGGCTCCGGTAGCAGCCGGACAAGAGTAACAGTTTAGTCCCGGGACGCACATCGTTTTTACATTTCCCTGATAAATTTTCCCTTTAAACAGATTCGGGATGTGAATGTTGGTCAGTAGTGTAGCAGCTGCCTGAATCCATCCGCGGAAGCGGACCAGAGGGTTTTTGTTTGATTTCATTTTCTTATCCAATTCCGACACACTCCATACATAATTTTATTGCTTTGCTGAGTACTACAGCGGCTTCGCCGCGGAAAATTCCGCCAAAGAAAAGAACCAGACCGGCTGTAAGTAAAAGAATCTGTGATGCTTTTTCAGATTTCATAAAATACTCCTTTCAATGTTCAAAGTCAGTTTATTGACTTTTCGATGTTGGCATTATACAATAGGAGGTGTAAAATTTCTGTTAAGAAGATGGAGAAAAATAAAGTGAGATTATTAGTCGTTGAAGATGAGAAGAAATTATGTGACATGATCGCGAAAAGTCTGCACCAGAGCGGCTATGAGGTGGATGTATGCAATGACGGAGAAGAAGCATTGGATATGATTTATGCTGAAATGTATGATCTGATCGTGCTTGATCTTAATCTTCCTGGGGTGGATGGGATGGAGATTCTTCGGGAACTTCGTAAAGAAGATGAAGAGACAAAGGTATTGATCTTGTCTGCGAGAAGTCAGATTGCAGATAAAATTGAAGGGTTGGATGCAGGTGCGAATGATTATATGGAAAAACCATTTCATTTGCAGGAACTCGAGGCACGCGTGAGAAGTCTGACGAGACGAAAATTCATACAGAAAAATGTCTGCCTGGAATGCAACGGCATTCGGTTTGATATAAGAGAACGAGTGGCGTATGCAGAAGAGAATCCGGTTGCGTTGACGAGAAAAGAAAATGGGATTCTAGAGTATCTTCTTCTGAATCAGGGCCGGCCGGTCAGCCAGGAAGAGTTGATTGAGCATGTTTGGGATTCTTCTGTGAATAGTTTTAGCGGCTCTATTCGTGTGCATATGTCTTCTCTGAGGAGAAAACTCAAGGCGGGACTTGGCTATGATCCGATTGTAAATAGGATTGGCGAGGGTTATAAGATAGGAGGAGATAGCAAAGCATGAGAAAATTATCACTCCAGTGGAGACTGACAATCCTTACTACAGTGTTGATCACAGTATTGTGCGGATGCCTTACATTTTTCTTATATAAGAATGGAGTCTATTATATCGATACACTTCAGGAAACAGTTACAGATCAGGGAAAAACACCGGAAGCACTATACATTGAGATTCCGGATAATGAGTGGGACAATTTTGCATCACAATTTGCTACGGAGGTGTATAATTCGAAATCCGATTATAGAAACAGAAGTCTACTGATCACAGGTGTTGTAGCGTTACTTGGTGGAGCGGTGACATATTTTATTAGTGGCCGTGCATTAAAACCGCTCAGAGAGTTTTCTGAGACAGTTGAAAAAGTACAGGCACAGAACCTGACGGATTATACGATCGAAGAGAATAAGATTGCAGAGCTGGACATACTTCGTACGTCTTATAATAAGATGCTTTTGCGACTGTCGGAATCGTTCGAGACACAGCGCCAGTTTACCGGGAATGCAGCACATGAGCTGCGGACTCCTTTGGCATTAATTCAAGCACAACTGGACCTCTATCATGCGTCAGAAAATCCGGAGAATGGGGAAGCGGCGCAAGAGACGATCCAGATGGTGACAGAGCAGAACGAGCGTCTCAGCAAGTTGGTCAGAACACTTCTGGATATGAGTGAGTTACAGACAGTAGCGCGCAATGACAAGATCGAACTTTGTGGACTAATCGAGGAAGTGCTGGCAGATCTGGAACCGTTGGCACAGGAAAAAGGTGTTACACTGATACAGAAATCGCAGAGTACAGTAGATGAAAAAGAAGAGAATGCAGGCGAGGGTCTGATGCTGACAGGAAGTGATATACTGATCTATCGGATGCTTTATAACCTTGTTGAAAATGCGATTAAATACAACCATACAGATGGAAAAGTTACGGTATCGGCAGAACGAAAGAGGAAAGAAGTTGTTCTGACGATTGCAGATACAGGAAATGGAATCGATGAGACATTCCGAGAGCGGATCTTTGAACCATTCTTCCGGGTGGATAAGTCAAGAAGCCGAAAAATTGGCGGTGTAGGTCTTGGACTTGCAATGGTACGCGAGATCGTGCAGGTGCATGACGGGGAGATTGAGGTTCATGGAAATGAGCAGGGCGGAACGACATTTGAAGTGAAAATGAGTATAGAAAGACTAACTATTAAAAGTCAAGTCTAAAATGAAAGTTTTTTGAATGAATTGCAGAAATGCATTTCAGATATATTTGAACCTTGAAAACTGTATGACAACAAGAGCATCTTTATAGGTGCTCTAAAAGGAGATATTTACAGAAAAAAATTAAGCAGTTGGCAGATATGCTTTTCCTGATTTCTCCATTGCAAAAATCAATCGCACAAGCTTCTTAGCGGCATGGGATATGGCAACATTATAATGCTTGCCTTCCGATCGTTTCTTTTCAAGATATGCACCAAAAGATTTATCCCAGTGACAGACATATTTTGTGGCATTGTAAAGGGCATACCGGAAGTATCTGGAACCTCGTTTCTCCATATGGGATTAACAGTTGTCTAACTGTCCGGATTGATAAGTGGAGGGAGACATTCCTGCATATGCGAATATCTTATCTGCGGAATAAAACGAGAGAAATCCCCAATCTCAGCGATGATCATTGCGCCCATCCGGTAACTGATACCGGGAATGGTAAAGATTGGCGATTGGATTTCTTCATCCATGATTCGTTTGATGGCTGCTTCAATCTCGTCAATCTCAATCGCTAATTCCCGAATAAGTTTTATGGTGTGCTTTAGTTTCAAAGACTTGGCAGGCATATGAGAACCGATAGAACTTCTTGCAGCGTCACGAAACATGACAGCAGTATCTTTTCCATATCTGCCTTTCGAACTATCAAAGAGTAGGTTGGAAAGCCTTGTGAGATGTGCATTTGCAACAGCATCTGCACTTGGAAATCCACAAAGCAAAGCATAGACGGATGCCATATGAAGCGTAGGAACAAGTCTTTCCAGCTCCGGGAAAAGAATACAGACAAGTCTTGAAACAGAACTTTTCAATTTTGCCCGTTCTTTGACCTTATCAAAACGATAACGGGTTAGTGACTTTAATTCCTCATTGTGGTAAGATGTATCTGAGTAGAGCCGATTATCCCATAAGTATTCAATCAAATCTGCCCTTGTACAGATGACTCCGTCATGCTCAAAAAGATAATACATGATCCGCAATTCATTTTTTGTAAGCTCTGCCTGTTTTCCACCTGCCTCTATAGTTCCTGTCTCCAACCACAGAGATATTCCCTCATGAGTAAGGTATCTACTCTGTTTCTTTTCCAATCTGTTCTATCGTAAAGGAAGCAAAAATATTCTCAAAATGCTTTATTTCTATATTTATATCCAGCAACAAGTCAACAAGAGTTTTTATCGCAAGAAACTCCTATACTTTTACATTTAACTTTTTTGATCTTTGTGAGAAAATATTTTCAAATTCAGTGGCCATATTCTCTTGTATTCTTGAATATATATATTTATTGCTTTCATATTTTCTCATCCCCTGCACACCATTCAAATTTATTTACAAATCAATCTTTCTTCTGATCTATCAAATCATAACTCAGATCCAAAAAATCCAATATCTTTGCTTCGCTCACCCTTCCATCCAACAACATTGTAATCCAGTACTTTTTATTCATATGATATCCCGAAAGAAAACCATAAGTCTGTGTGTTCTATGTCCAAAAGCACTTATGCCAAGCTGGAAACCAACCGTATGAACATCAAGGTATCGGAACTTGTTGCCCTTGCTAAAATCTTCCACACCGATATCAACGTATTCTTTTCCGAGCTTCTCTAAACCGGAAAAGTAGCCACTTCTTAAATTTCTCTTGTTATATCGCTCTTTCTTATTCTCTCCGTTTTTCTCCAACCAACCCAATCATTCTATCTTGGTATATTTTTTGTCTCACTTTTACAACCGATTGTATTCCTAATCCCGTGTAAAATCAACAGAAAAAGTGCAAAAAGTGAGACGAACCTGTCAACACTATTTGCAGAAGGGATTAGAGATATGCCAAAACCGAAAACATCCACCGGGGAGAAAAATCTGATCAGCCAAAGGCTCATTGAACTCCGCCGCCAGCATAATATGTCACAGCGCCTCTTAGCCTACCAGCTTCAGCTGAATGGGTATGATATGGATAAAAATGTGATTACTAGAATTGAGACCAATAAGCGTTATGTCACAGATGTAGAATTAAAAGCGCTTACTGAGATCTTTCATGTTTCCTATGAGTATCTCATCGAGGGAAAAGAAGAAAAGTCATAGCTTCCATTGTATGAGGCTGTGGCTTTTCTTTAATTTGCTTTTTAACTTTTGAAATTATTCCATGGTTCTTTCACTTTCTTAACGTTCTAAAGTAATCCTTGAGGTTTCTCCCTTCCTGTCTAATTCGGTTGCCTTTATTCAGACCAATGCTTCTTCATCTCATACACCAAATCCAATACTTCTTTGATTCGTTCCCGCTCTGTTTCTCCATGCGTATATTGCATTTCGCTAGCATATCTGCAAAGCCCCTGGAGTGTAATCTCCTCAAAAAGTTCCGGATAACCTGCTACAGGTTCTTCCAGTCCCCAATACTCTCCTATTTCGTTTGCAATCTTTTCCAGCTTTAATCGTTCATCCTCATCATGGATTTTCCGTTGTCCTGCATAAATCAATAGTCCATACTGTGTTGCCTGCATAAGCTTCTGTTCTGTTGTAAGTTCTTTACTCATTTTACATTTCTCCTTTCCTTTTCGACTACAACACTACCCTATCCTCCAACAAAAAGCTATTCACACATACCAACAAAATATTACTTGTAAACCTGTCTATTATTGACAATAAAAAACCTGCTACAAGGATGTCTTTCCTCATACCAGATATCAATACTTTCTTCCTACTGCATACACATTTTTTCTCATTACTTGTGTATCATGTACCTATATTGTCATATAATCCTACTGTGTACACGCTATGTACAGTAAGCACATGGGGTTCAGTTTACATCAGCCAAAATAACGGGTGCTTCTGAAGCCAATGCCCTTGCAATCGCTACACGTTGTTGTTGACCGCCGGAAAGTTGTAACACATTCCGTTTCATTTCCTCTTTCGTCAATCCCATTTTTTCTAAAACCGGTTCCGGTGGTAATTTACTTGTCAATTTTACGTTTTCTAATGGTGTCATATAATCAATGAGATTATATGCTTGAAAAATAAAGGAAACATGGTTCCGGCGATGATTTGCGAATCCTTTTTCAGTAATATCTTCTCCATTAAATAATATCTTGCCTTTGGTAGGACTATCTAATCCACCCAACAAAGAAAGTAATGTTGTTTTGCCACAACCAGACGGTCCTAAAATCGCATATATTTTTCCCAGTTCCATTTCTGCGCTGATATTACTAAATATGTTCTTTTTCTTGTCATAGCTATAACTTAAATTTGAAAACGATAATATACTCATAATCACATTTCTCCTATTCCATTTTAGTTAAAATATCTTTCGGTTGTAAACGAATGACCGTATAGGAAGCAACAATAACCGCAAGACAAATCAAAATAACACCAATGCCAAATACTTTAAGCATATCTGATGTGGCAATCTGAACGGTCAATTTGGATATATTTTCTCCCGATCTGCTGATAATGAATGAATCGATTTGATTTGCAAGCTCAAAAGATAATGCCGTTGACGCAAACATGGATAGTATTGCAATCAATATATTTTCTGTCAGGAACTGTCCGACAATTTCTGCCTTGCCTCGACCAACTGCAAGTAAAACAGCAATTTCTTTCTTACGGTTTCTCGTCCACAAAACAAGGAACAATACAATAACAAGCATGCCAATTGCAGTAATTGTTAATACAGCCGTATCAACCATACTTCCAAAAGAAGACAATGGGGTGGATACTAAGTCAAAATCTTCTGTGTTGACATCGAAAGTAAATGTTTTGCCTTTTACTTCTGGAAGGTTTTTGATGGTTTCCATAAGCTCTTTGGCTTCCTCTGGAGAGTGCGTATAAATATCAAGATTGTCATATCCCTCCAATTTTTCATTTACTCCGTCATAAAACTTTTTCAGACCATCCATATCAATATAACCACTGTTTGCAGGAATCCCATCCGGTGTGATCGCTTGTTTTGTCGTACCCTCTGTACCACTATAAATTCCTACAATGGTAAAGGTACTTTCCGTTTTTCCTGTTTCAAACTCTTGAAAAGTAATTTTATCTCCTACAGATAGATTATTTCTATCTGCCAGTTCTTTAGAAATTAAAGCAGTACAGGAATCATTGGGGTTAATATGCCGTCCTTCTTCTAGTTTGTATGAACCATTTAGAAATTTTACATCTAATGAAGAATCCAATATTGCAGTATAAGGAATTGACAACCCTGGTGCATTGACCATGCCTGGGATTGGTTCAAAATTTTCAGGAAGTCCCCAATACGCATCTTCTATTTTAGCATTATAACTTACGACATTTGGAAGTTCTGCAATAGAGTTAATTATTTTTTCTGTAATTCTATCACCATTATAGGTATAGCCAGAAGCACCATTTCCCAAATCCTCGGCTGGACCAAAATTATTTTGATTATTCATATCAATTTCCATACGAACGGAAGCACCTACAGTTTCCTTTATCTGCTTTGTTCCTTGCAAAACAGCTTCCTCGCTGGAAACTGCAATCAAAACGGTTGTAGACAGCAGAGTAAATGTCAAAAACAGCAACAGCGTACGTAATCTCTGTCTGACACAGTATTTTATAGCGCGTTTCAAAAAATTCATTGTAATACCCTCCTAACTCATTTTGGTTAAAATCTCTTTCGGTTTTAATGACAGGATCGCTCCACTGCACACAAGAACTGTCAGAAGAACACCCAGATTTTCTAAAATGAACAATATGACAAAATGCAGGAAATCTGGCTGTAAGTAATTCTTATGAATCGTTGATTGTGTTATGGAATCAAACAGGAATGAATTTAATGTATCTGCAAGCGGAAGAAAGATAATGATTGCCACTAGAAAGCCGATCCACAGCAGAATCATTGCCTCTATCAGAAATTGCCCGATAATCCGCTGTTTCGGTTTTCCTACGGCAAGTAAAATGCCGGCTTCCTGCATTCTTCCACGAATCCTGAATGTCAGTATCAGCATAAATACCAGAAATCCCAATACTGCAGCAACCGCAATCAGTGCGACAACGATCTTTTGCATACTTTGAAGCTGTTCTGCAATCTTAGAATACTTGAAGTCATTCGTATTGATGACATGGTTGTTCCAGGCAATCGAATCAATCCCTTTTATTTCTGATACCATCTTGTCAAGATGCAGTGGGTCGGCAATGAAAAAAGAAATCTCGCCCTCATAAACACCTTGCTCCTGCAAGTTGATTAACAGTTGACTATCTGAAAAAATAAGATTTTCGGCTTTTTTCGCTGTCGGATTTAACGCATTATCGGAAGCATTTTTTATATCGTAGATTCCTTTGATTTCCACTGTTTCATATGCACTTTTTTCTTTCATCAGGTCTGTATATACACCATCGTCTGAACCCAGTTTTGCATGGGTAAGGGTTATCTTATCTCCAACAGCAAGATTGTTTTGTTCGGCAAGGGCTTTACTGATAAGAATTTTACCGTTGTCCTCTGATCTGATATGTTCCCCCTCTGCCAGTTCGTATTCCTCATCCAAAAAGGCTTGGCACAAGCTGGAATCACGCACTGCTTTTACAGTTCCCATATTGCTTTCTTCACTGTGTCCTGTCCCTGCGAGAAATGACAGGTTTTCTCCCTTTACATAGCCGGAGTGTTCTGTATTGTAGCATTTCAGATCTTTTCCAACGATGGAAATAACCCGCCGAATGGACTGCTCATCAATGACAGGTGTCCCCTTACTGGAAACCTGTCCGTTATTCATATCAAACTGTTCATAAGGTCTGATATTGAAAGAAGCACCAATATTGGAACGCAAATCCTCAGAAACCTGCCGGATCCCCAAATAGACCACACTTCCTGTCAGCAAGGAGAATGAAATCAATAGAAATACTATTCCAAGCAATAAATTTTTTCCTTTTTTGCGGGTCAGATAGAGAAATGCCCGCTTTCCTACATTCATAAAAACACCGTCCTTTCTTTATATCTGCAGTATAAGAAAGGACGGTTTAACTTCGATTTAGATTCCATTTAATTTTAATTTAGATTATGTGAATTTAATGTGATTTTGAAGCAGACACTGTCTTGCCGGTTCTCAATCGTATATGACAGACCATGCTGTTCCAAGATAATTTTTACAAGATATAGTCCCAACCCGCTTCCGCCGGTCAGTTTATTATGTGATTTTTCCACACAATAGAATGGAGTAAACAGTTTATCCAAATCTTCATCCGGAATATTTACACCACTGTTTCTGACAAGAAGAGAATCAAAAGACAGTTCTAACCCCAGTTCGGCACCAACAGGGGAGTGCCGTATTGCGTTGCTGATGATATTATGGACTGCTTTTTCCAAAAGCAGCTCATTTCCCATCATCATAACATCTTCTGAAATATTCTTCTGAATACGGATATGTTTTTCATTGGCCAGTGGGATAAGATGTTTATATACACGTTTCAGAATATTGGAAAGAGAAAGAAGCTCCGTATGACTCATTGTATTCATTTCCAGCTTTGATATCGACAGGATTTCCTTTACAAGCTGTTCCATATTTTCAATTTCTTTTAATGTTTCCGGAAGTATCGTTCTCGTGTCCTTATATCTTCCAATTTCCATAATCATACTTTCCACCTGCCCTTTGATTATGGTGATCGGGGTTTTCAATTCATGGGAAGCTGTCGCAAAAAA
>OHAS01001976.1_pt1 | contig 15484 bp, 13 predicted proteins | sample 1577131 | NCBI WGS metagenome assembly OHAS01 (sample SAMEA3541566, study PRJEB24748) | human gut metagenome | biome: human gut; feature: human-associated habitat; material: faeces | place: China | collected 2012 | reverse complement strand
TCAGAAGTTTTATGACTTATGAAGAAGATCAAAGATTAATCCAGAATACTGAGAAAAAGATGGCTTATGAAGATGGAATTTCTCAAGGAATTGAGCAAGGAATTTCTCAGGGAATTGAACAAAGAAATGTAGAAATAGCTAAAAACATGTTAAAAGAAAAGCTAGATATTGCGACAATTTCTCGTATGACTGGACTTGATGCTGATACTTTAGAAAAATTATCTAAGGAAATCAATAAGTAAAGAGTTGCATTTTATGCAACTTTTTAATATGAAAGTTTTTTATCTAAATAGTTGCTAGTAAAACTTCAAATTCTACTTGACCAGAAGTTTGCCCTGATTTTATTTCTAAATCAAGGCTAGCTAATCTTTCTAATTTTTCAAGTAGAGCTTTTTCAGTGTAACGATAAGATGATTCCCTAGCTAGTTTTACTGGATATTCATGTACTTTTAAAAGTTTACTAATTGTTTGATCACTATTGCCATCATTTAATAAAACTTTTACTTGATAAATTAATCTTATCTTATTAGAAAGAATACGAATAATATTTACTACTTGCTCTCCATGCAATAGAAAATCTTGATATAAAAGAAAAGCATACTTCTTATTGCCTGTTAAAATACTATCTACCAAATGAAAAATGTTATCGTCCATACTCTTCATTACAATAGCTTCAATATCTTTTCCTGTAATTACTTTATCTTCCATTTTATATAACTTTAACTTATCTAATTCATGAAATACTCTTTCATAATCATTCATACAATACTCTAATAGCATTTTTTCAGTATTACTACTCATCTGATAATCTTCTAATCTTTTTTTAATTAAAGTATGAATATTCGTAATTTCTTCCGTAAGTTCTGCCTTTTTTAATAAAGTAGTTACCAGTTTTTTTCTTTTATCTAGATTATCACATACTAAAACTAAAACATTATCAGGATTTGGATTTTCAATATATTTTTCTAATTTTTCTAAATTATGTTCTACCTGTTGTTTTACTTTATCAGTTGATAGAAAGCTAGCATTATGACCTACTATAACTTTCTTATTAGAAAGAAAGTTATAGGTATCAAGGTCCTCAATTAATTTATCAATAGCTACCTCTGATAAATCATAATGCACAATTTCAGCATCAGGACTTTTTTTGATAATTTCTTGAAGTTTATTATCTAGCGTTATTTTATCATTTGATGCTACAAGATATAAATTATTATTCATGGAAAGTAGCCTTTACTTCCTGTAAAATACGATCAATTTCATTAATATCTTTACCTGCTCCTTGTGCAAAAGTCTTACTTCCACCACCATTACCATTTAACTTCATAGTAATATCTTTCATAATATCACCAGCTGATACTGTTTCTAAATTATTTCTAGCAATTAAATTTACTTGATCATTATGAATATTAGCAATTAAAATAAAGCCTTTACCCATTTTGTTTAATAAAGTATCAATAATTTCTTTAATGACACTAACATCTTGATTATCTACTTTCGTAATTAAAAGTTTATAACTATCTTTTTCTTCGATGTTATTTTCATATAAAGATAAATCATTTAAAGCTAATTTAGCTTTTTCTTCTTTGTATTTCTTTTCTAGATTTTTTACTTCATCTTGTGTATATTCTAATTCATTTTTTTCATAAATAATATCTTTATAATGCTTTGGTTCATCATTCGTAATATTACAGTCAAAATTTAATATAATATTTTCTTGCTTAGCTTTTGCTATGATATTTTTAGCTTTCATTAATAATTTAATTTTTTCATCATTATATGGTTTAATAGTTTCTAATAAAGTATCTTCTACTGCATCATTTGTACAAGCTTCTATACGATAAACATTACTTCCCTTTGATTCTACAGAGAAAATGGCAAAGTTTTTAATCTCACTAGTATTCTGAATATGAGTACCACCACATAATTCTCTTGATTCACCAATCGTTACTACACGAACATTATTACCATATTTTTCACTAAATAAAGCCATGGCTCCAGTTGCTTTTGCTTCGTTTACATCCATTACTTCTGTTTTAGATTCAATGTTTTCTTTTACATACTGATTAATAAAATCTTCTACTTCAATAATTTTATCATCTAATAATTTACCAGTATAAGTAAAATCAAATCTTAAAGAGAATTCATCTACATAACTACCAGCTTGATGGATTTTATCAGAAATAATAGTACGAAGTGCATATTGAAGTAAATGAGCAGAAGAATGATTTACTTCAATTTTCTTACGTCTTGCTTCATCAATACTAGTTTTAACCAAATCATTTACATGAACAATACCATCTAATACTTTAATTTTATGTAAATGTTGACCATTAGGAGCTTTTCTAACATCTAAAACACGAGCTTTAAAATTATCAGATGTAATCATACCAGTATCACTAACTTGACCACCTGCTTCTGCATAAAAACATGTCTTATCTAAAATCACATATCCCTCTTTTGTGATAGTATCTACAAATTTTTCGCCATCAAATAAACCAATTACTTTACCTTTTTCGGTATAAGAATGATAAATAAATTCAGAAGGCTCTTTAAAGTTTAATAATTCTTCATTTTGAATATTCATATTTGCTTCTTGTTTGCGACTATTTTTAGCTAATGTTTTTTGTTCATTCATATAATTATCAAATTCTTCTTTAGAAGTTGTAAAGCCTTTTTCTTCCAAATATTCTAAAGTTAATTCGTAAGGAAAACCATAAGTATCATATAATTTAAATACTTCAATTGCTGGAATTACTTTATCTTTCGTATTTTCCATTAACTCTAATAATCTTCTTTCACCACTTGCTAATGTCTTATGGAATAACTGTTCTTCTTCGTAAACTAAAGTTTGAACATATCCTCTATTACTAATTAAATCAGGATAACTTTCTCCCATAATATCGCATACAGTATCTACTAATTTATACATAAATGGATCAGTTAGTCCTAATTTTTTACCCATACGAACACTTCTTCTTAAAAGTCTTCTTAAAACATAACCTCTACCAACATTTTCAAATATTGCGCCATCAGATAATGCTACTGTAATTGCTCTAATATGATCTGCTATAATTTTAAAACTAGCATCTCCATTATATAAAACACCACTTAAATCTTCTATAGCGTGAATAATTGGTACAAATAAATCAGTATCAAAATTAGAATCTACATCTTGGAAAATACAAGCCCATCTTTCAAGACCAGCACCAGTATCGATATTTTTACTAGGAAGTTCTTGATAATTTTTTCTATCTACTCCTATTTTAGAATTAAATTGGCTAAATACATTATTCCAAATTTCTACATATCTTGCTTGGTCTTCATCTTTTTTAAATAATTCTAATGCATTATGATCTGGATCATATTTTTCTCCACGGTCATAGAAAATTTCAGAATCTGGTCCACAAGGTCCCTCTCCTATTTCCCAAAAGTTTCCTTCTAATTTTACGATATGATCTTCTAACATTCCTACTTCCACCCAACGGTTATAAGCATCTATATCATCTGTATAAATCGTTACATATAACTTTTCTTTTGGAATATCAAACCATTCAGGGCTTGTTAAAAGTTCATAGGCAAAGCCAATTGCTTCATTTTTAAAATAGTCACCAATTGAAAAATTTCCCATCATTTCAAAGAATGTTTGATGTCGTGTTGTAACCCCTACATTTTCAATATCGTTTGTACGAATACATTTTTGAATACTTACAATTCTTCTACAATCTGGTACTTTACTACCGTCAAAATATTTTTTTAGTGGTGTTACTCCAGCATTAATCCAAAGCAAAGAATCATCATCAATAGGAATTAATGGTGCACTTTCCATTTTTTTGTGGCCATGTTTACTAAAATAGTCATACCACATATTTCTTATTTCTGTACTAGTCATGTATTTCATTTTTATTTACCTCACTATCTACTATTTTTATTATATCACTTGTTAGCTCTATTAGGGAAGAATTAACTATCCTATAATCAAAATTTTTATAATGATCAAGTGCTAACTCCGTAATATGAGTTTGTTCATTACCATTTAGTGGACTAACATAATTATCTCTTACTACATGTATACTAACCACATTTTGAAATCTACTTTTTAATATTTCAATTTCTTCTGGTAATCTAATATCATTTACAATAAAAATATCAAAAAAATTAGATAACACCTTAATATCATCTGTTAGATGATCAATATGAAAATTAGGCATATTCATTTTTTCTCTAATAATATCAGTACCTAGTTCTTGAAGCATTTTTCTAGGTTTAGTATCTTCTAGTCCATCCCAACCAAAATAATCTTTTAAATAACCTTTTAGAGTTCTCATAATTTGAATCTCACAAACTTTAAGATTTCTTTTCTCATATTCTTCTTTGATAATTTTACTAACTGTACCTTTTCCAGTTCTTGCTTTTCCACTAATTAAATAAATCTTCTTATCGTTCATATTATTTCCTTTCTAATACCATTGGTACTATGAGATTTTTTTCTATTTGACCATTCTGACAAAAACCATATCTTTGATATAGCGAAATAGCTTTTATATTAGCATTTAATCTGATTACTTGATATTCTTTACAATCATTCAATACCTTTTCAAGTAGTGTACTTCCTACTTTTTGATTACGATATTCTTTTTTTACAAATAACGAATCTAGGTAATCTTCATTTCTTAAAGCTGCACCTATTATTTCATCATTTAAATATGCTACATAAATTTCACCATCACAAGATAAATAATAACCTATTGCTTGCCTTAAAGCAAGTTCTTTAAATTTATCTTTTTTTTCTTGTTCTAAATTATCAAATTCTTTTAAATTGGTTTGAATGAAAAGATCAAAATTTTCTTCTGATAAAAAATTTATTACTGTTAAGATTTTTTCATCAACAGTGGCTAATTTTTCGATTACTAAATTTTCTAACATTTAATCACCTTTTTTCATAGAAAAAGACCCAAGTTAGGAGCGAGTTTTCGCGGTACCATCCTAATTAGGTCTTAATTTGTATAACGGCTAGGCCGGACTAGTTTGCTAGTCACTAAAAAGTAGCTTTCATATCTTCTTATTACTTATTTTCATCAACCATAAGCTTTCTAAAAATAATTAGATATTACTTATCTTTTTTTCGTTTTAATTATCCGTAATTCTTTCCATAATAGAATATTTTTCATTAAAGAATTGAAAAACGGTTTTCAAAATAGAAATTACTGGTGTAGCTAAAATCATTCCTATTATACCAAAGAAATGTCCAAATAGCAATAACCCTAACATAATTGTTACTGGGTGAAGCTTCATAGTTTTTCCCATTACGATTGGTTGTAAGAAATAACTTTCTAAAGTTTGAGCAAGCACAACAGCTATTAATGCAAATATACCGGTCATAGGACTAATAGATAATCCTACTACTACTGCAGGAACTCCTCCAATATATGGCCCTATATATGGAATTACATTGGTAACAGCACAGAATAATCCAAATACCATTGGTGCTTCTAATCCCGCTATCCATAACGCAATAGATTGGAAAATAAATAAAATAAACATAATTAGTAAGGTGCCATGTACATAACTTTTTAAATTATTGTTTAATTTATTAATTAAAACTACTGTATCTTTTTGGTATTTCTTAGGAATTAAACTATGTAAATGTTTTTTTACATTATCAAAATCAAATAACATATAAAGTCCTACTAATAAACCAATTAATAAGTTAACACCACCTGATACAATATTAGAAATAACATTTACTATTGTAGTTGGTAAATCTACTGTTAAAGATTTGCTTAAGTCATTAATACTATCATAAATTCCTATTTTAATATCTGTAAAGTTATAATTTCCTAGATTATTTAAATTATCAAAAAAACTATCTATATTATCTTTTAAATAATTAATAAAATCAGGAACAGATTTAGCTAAATCATTTAACTGATTCGTAATAGAAGGAACCATTAAACGAATGAGTAAATAGATAAAGGATAAGAATAATATATAGACAAAAATAGAACCTAAGATTCTACTAACACCTTTTTTCTGTAAAGAAGAAACAAAAGGATCAAATAACCATGCTAATGCAATTCCTATAAATAGTGGTGAAATAATAGTTAACATTTTACCTATAAATGGTAGTATTTTCCAGTCTCCTATTAATTTACTACAAATAAAAACTAAACACACAATAACTAATATAAATACTATTTTTAAAATATTAACACTAATTCTAATTCCTTCATTTAACTTTCCATAATCAAGAGAATCATTTTTTCTTCTTAGCATTTTATCACCTTTTTCTTTTACCATAATATACCATATTTTACTTTTTTATTCTACCTTTTTTAGAAATATTACGATTTTGAAATATTAGAAAAAGAAAAAGGAAGTTTTTCTTCCTTTTTACATCATATCTTCAATACTTTTTTCCATGTTTTTTGTTACTTTTTTGACATCTTTTTCGAACTTTTTAGCACACTGTGGGTTTAACTTTTTATAAGCACACCAAGCACCATAACCACCTAAAGCTGTTACCATCATAGAACCTACGATTATACTACTCTTTTTCATAAAATCACCTCTTACTATTGAAAATATGATTGGTATATCACTATACCATTACTATTATGAAAAAAAATAATAATTTTATACATTTTTTATATTTTCTATTAACATTTCTTTTAAAGTTGTTCTTCTTAAATTAACATCATTATTTTGAATTGCTTTTTCCAAAGCTGAAATTTCTCCTACCAAATATAATTTCTTTTTTGCTCTTGTTACTGCTGTATAAATTAATTTACGATATAACATTTTACCATATTGATTAACAAGGGGAATTAAAACAGTATCAAACTCACTACCTTGACTTTTATGAATACTAATAGCATAAGCATGTTTAAATTTTTGAAAGTTAGCTGGTGTATAGCGAACAGTATTCCCATCAAAGTCAATGTATATTTCTTTTTTACTACCATTATAAATTTCAGTAATAATTCCAATATCGCCATTAAAAACATTTTCATCTGGCATATTAGAAAGCTGAATCACTTTATCATTTTCTCTAAAAATCACACCATTAATTACTAATTCTTTTTTGTTTTTAGACTTAGGATTATATACTTCCTGTAAAGAATGGTTAATCATATCAATACCATTTAAAGTTTTATACATTGGTGCTAATACTTGCATAGTATGACTAGTGTCTTCTCTAGCTATTTCTAAAATTTTATCTGTAACATGGTTTACTGGCGTTGGTATAAAGATTAAATCTTCTTTTTGATTAAATATTGCTTCGTCTATTTGATTATCATTAATTTGATAAGCAAGACTAATAATATTAGAATTTTCTTTTTGACGATATAATTCTTTTAAGGAAACTACATTTAAAGAATTACTCTCAATCATATCTTTTAAAATTTCACCTGGTCCAACACTTGGTAATTGATTATAATCTCCTACTAAAACTAACTTTGTATCATATCTTAATCCTTTTAGTAAAGAATCAAAAAGATAAGTATCTACCATACTAAATTCATCAACAATCACAAAACTAACATCACTTTTATGATACTCATTAATCGCAAATTTATTATTTTCTTTATTCCATTTTAAAAAACGATGAATCGTACAAGCTGGTAAATTAGTAGATTCACTAATTCTTTTACTAGCTCTACCAGTTGGCGCTAAAAGAGCTATTTGTTCTGTTAATTTTTCATAAGATAATTTATTAATTTCTTTATATAATTCGCAAATAGCTTTAATAATAGTAGTCTTTCCAGTGCCTGGTCCACCTGTTACTACCAATATGTTTTTAGTATAGGAAAGTTTAATAGCATTTAATTGGTCTTGATTATAAAAACAGTCAAAATGTTTTTCAACACTAGCAATCGTACTATCTAATTTTTTACTAGTAATATCTGGAATACGCATTAAATACCCACATCTTCTAGCAATATTTCTTTCAGCTTCATACATAGCAGTAAGATAGTATTTTTCATTAATTTTTATTATTTTGCTATCTTTTTCTAATTCTACTAAGGCACTATCAAATTCTTCTATCGTAATTCTTTTACCTAAAATACGAACAACGTAATTCATTATTTCTTCTTTTAATAAATAACTATGACCAAGTAAATTACATACTTCATCAATAGCGTATAAAATAGCTGCTTCTATTCTTCTAATATCATTTGGTAACAATCCACTTTTAATAGCGATAGTATCTACTTTCTTAAAAGTAATTTCTAAAATATCTTCATAAAATAAATAGATATTATCATTTAAAATAGTAGTTGTTTTTTCTTTATACTTATTATAAATAAGTAAGCTATCTCTAGTAGAAAAGCCTAATTCTCCTAAAGAAACAATTGTACGATAACTAGCTTCATACTCTGTTAAGGTTTTATTTAAAATATTAATCTGTTTATTCGTAATACCAGGAATTAATAATAGATTACTAGGGTTTTCCAAAATAGTAGTTAGGGTATCTTTTCCTAAATAAGACACAATTTTTTCAGCTGTCTTTTCACCAATTCCTTTAAATAGACCACTACTTAAAAATTCTATCGTAGCATCTTTTTCTTCTGGTAAAACTCTTTCATAACTATCTACTTGAAACTGTCTACCATACTTTTCATGTTCAACTAAAGAACCATTAAATAAATAAGTATCATCTAGTGTTAATTCGTGAAAATAACCAGTAAAAGTAATAGTATGATCAATAAAATCATCTAAATCATTATTATTAGTTTCTTTTACTTTAAATAATCCTATTACATAACCACTATCACTTTTAAAAATATATCTTTTAAAAATTCCCTTTATGTATGCAGCCATAATTACCTCCAAAAAAAATATCCCTTAAGGATATTATACTAACTTTCTAATAGTTTATCTTTCATTTTGGTGTTTTTCTAGAAAAAGTTTTAAAGTAAGATTAACTTCTTCATCACTATCTAGACCAACTAGAAAAGTTTTTCCATTCTCTTCTATTTCTTTACGACAGCAGATATCATTTTTATCATTTTCATTTACTAAATAAACATATTCTTTTGTTTCTACTTTAATTTTATCTACTACCTGATATTTTATACCATCTAATACTACACAACTATTATCTATCATTATCTAGCCCTACCTTTATATTCTTCAATTACTTTATCAGCTGCCAAATGGATAGCATCTTGATCTTTTTCTGTTAAGAGACTTCCAGCTTCAATTGGAAGATACTCAATATCACTATCAGTAATGCGTACCCCGTGAAGATCATAGTCATCAGAATCTAATTCTTTTTTAGCAGTATTTATGTCACTATTTTTATCAAGCCAATTACTAATACGATTCGTTCTATCTTGATCGTTATGATATGCCGCAATTTGATCCTTATTTAACTCTTGCTCCATTTTAGTTTCTAAAACTCTGTCATAAGTAGATACTTTTTCATCTATTATAGCTCCTGCCATAATTCCAACAGAAACAGCACCTGATATTATTGCAGAAAGAACTATATATAATTTCTCGTTTTCAATACCAACATAAGTTTTACCATGTATTTCTTGCTTATTAGCTTTCTTACTTTTACTTGCGTAGCTTTGATATAATTCTCTATTCATTCTACTATTTTCATTTGTCATATTCATAAGTGTTAAATCTAATTCTTGTTTTTCCATATTTTCACCTTACCTCAATTACTATATTCATTATATAACAGATAACCATAAATTCAAATAGATTATTTATAAATATTTCCTAAAACTCGTCCATGAGGTGCAATACAATAAAGATGCTTTTCTTTACTTTCTTCTGATAAACTTGTAGAAGCATTTACCCTCTTAGCATCAATTTCAATATATGTGTTCTTTTTTTCTTCTTCTTCCAAATTAACAGAAATATCTCCTATCATAGTACCTAATACACAGGAAATAGGACTACTACCATGAATATAAATATTACCAGTTTTCGTAGTAAGTGAATAGTCATTACCAACACTATTTACTACTTCCATATTAGAAGTAATACCATCTACTTTTAAAGATGAAATATTAGAATCTTTAATCTTAGCATTTCCTCGTAATAAATTTAATTTAATAGAATTTGCATTTACTTTCTGTAAAGTAATATTTCCATTTTCTAAACTAGCATCAATATCACGTAAAGTATTTTGTGGCATGAAAATCGTTACTTGTTTAGAAATAGGATTAAGTGAATAAACACTAATGATATTTCCTTTTTCATAAACAGTAGTATTAGCTGCTTCGTCATAAAAAGATAATGTAGGAAGAAAATCTTTCTTTAGGCGAACAGAAATATTTTCCCTAAAAAGTGGAAACACAATATAAATTCTAGAAATCTTTTCTTCTCTTACTACAAAACTACCATTTTCACTCTGAATATGTAAATCTACTTGTCTATTTTTCATTTTATCATCTTTCCTTTATTAGTTCTTCTCCAAGACAATTTGGATATTCAAGACTAGAAATTTTTACTTTAATAATATCTTCACTATGGTAATCTCCTAATACTTTAATAGCTAAATAATTACTAGTATGGCCATAACTAATATGATCTTTAGAATGTTCCATTAATACTTCTACTTCTGTATTTAAAAACTCTTTCATATAGTCTTCTTCCATTTTCTTTGATAATTCTATCAATTTTCTAGCTCTTTCTTTTTTAATATTACCTGGAATCTGATTAGGAAACTTACTAGCTGGTGTATTCTTTCTAACAGAATATGGAAATACATGAATTTTAGAAAACTGCATTTTTTCACAAAAATGATAAGAGTTTAAGAATTCTTCTTCTGTTTCACCAGGAAAACCAACAATCACATCAGTAGAAATGGAAATAGAAGGTCTGATACTACGAATATAATTTATTTTTTCTTCAAAATACTTAGTATCATACTTACGATTCATATTCTTTAAGATAAAATTACTACCAGACTGTAAAGGGATATGTAAGTGATTGGCAACCACTTCATTATTTTCAATGATATCTAAAACTTCATCTGTTAATTCTGTAATCTCAATTGAAGAAATTCGTAAACGATATAGATTAGGTATTTTCACAATCTTTCTTAAAAGAGAAGCAAAATCAGTATTTAAATCACGACCATAATTACCAGTATGAATACCAGTTAAAACAATTTCCTGATAGCCATTTTTTACTAATTCACTAATTTCTTCTACTACTTGTTCAGGCTTTTTACTACGACATTTTCCACGTACATAAGGAATAATACAGTAGCTACAAAAGTTTTCACAACCATCTTGAATTTTCACAAAAGCTCTAGTCCTACCTTCAAAAGTTTTAATTTCCATGTTTTCAAAGTCATTTCCTAGGTCTTGGTACAAATTGACTATTTGTTTTTTAGTTTTAAAATAGTCTTCAACTAATTCTACTACTTTACTTTTATCTTTATTACCGATTAAAATGTCGACACCATCTATTTTGATATCTTTATTTGCTTCAATAAAGCACCCCATAGCTACAATACAAGCGTGTGGATTTTTACGAATTGCCTGATTTATAATTTTTCTACTTTTACTATCACTTTGATTGGTAACACTACAAGTATTAATAATATAAATATCGCACTCATCATCAAAATCAGAAATGGTATAACCTTTTTCTTTAAATAAAGACATCACATATTCACTTTCGTAAGTGTTTACTTTACAACCTAATGTATATATTCCGACTTTCATTTTTTCACCCCTACTACACAAAGTAGCTAAATTATACCACAAGAAAAAGAAAAAAGAAAGAACGGATTCTTTCTTTTAAAAGTTTTTATTTTGTAAGAAAATTGGGAAATCATCATCATCGTCCCCATCATCATCAAAGTCATCATCCATGACTTCAATTTCACGAGGAGCACTTCTTCTAGCACCATTTTGAACATTATTATAAAGAGGTTCTTTTGTTTTTTCATTTTTATCAAAACCAGTAGCAATTACAGTAACGATAACTTCATCTGTTAAATTTTCATTGATAACAGAACCAAATATAGTATTGATATCTGTATTAGATGCAGCTCTTACTACTTCAGCAGCTTGTTCTGCTTCAAATAAAGTTAAATTTACGCCGCCTGTTACATTAATAATAGCATTGGTTGCTCCTTGAATACTTGTCTCAAGAAGTGGAGAAGAAACAGCTTGTTGGGCAGCTTCTACTGCTCTATCTTCACCCATACCAATACCGATACCAATGATTGCTTTTCCTGAATTTTGCATTACTGCTTTTACATCAGCAAAGTCTAGGTTTACAAGTCCAACAACAGCGATTAAATCAGAGATAGATTGAACACCACGACGTAATACATTATCTACTTCTTTAAATGCTTCTAACATTGGAGTAGTTTTATCAATAATTTCTCTTAAACGATCATTTGGAATAACGATTAAGGTATCAACATGTTTTTTTAACTCATCTAAGCCTCGTAAAGCATTTTCCATTCTACGTTTTCCTTCAAAGCCAAATGGTTTTGTAACAATTGCTACTGTTAATGCACCAAGTGTTTGCGCAATTTCAGCAATAACAGGAGAAGCACCAGTACCAGTTCCTCCACCCATACCACAAGTTACGAAAATCATATCTGCTCCACTTAAGGCATCTTCTATTTCTTTTTTACTCTCAACTGCAGCTTCTCTTCCTACATCCGGATTAGCTCCTGCACCAAGTCCATCTGTAAGATTAGTTCCAATTTGAATCTTTACATCAGCTTTGGAATTATTTAACACTTGCAAATCTGTATTTGCAACAATAAATTCTACTCCCTTTACTCCTGATTCAATCATTCTATTTACAGCGTTACATCCTGCTCCACCAACACCTATTACTTTTATTTTAGCAAGTTGGTCCATTTCTAAACTATTAAACATATACATCCTCCTTATTCGCCAGAAAAATAACTAAATACTTTACTAATAATATTATCATGTGAATTATTTAGTGTTTTTCCTTTTGTTGATATTAAATTATTTGCTTCTTTTTCACTTACCATAGAATAAGATAATCCCCTCAAGTCAAGCTTATTATGAAAATACTTAACAATTCCATAACTACTAGAATACATATTACTACGAATTCCCATAGTATTTATATCTAAAATAGAACATCTCCTATCAAAAACATTCTCTACTACATACTCAAAACCTGCTAGTTCACTTATTCCCCCTGTGATTATTATATAACTAATTTCACGGTTTGTTAAGATATTAATTTGTTTTTTAGCAAGTCTTAATAAATCTACTAGCCTTGCTTCTACTACTTCTGATACTTCTAATTGATTCAAGGTAATATCATCACCATTTTTATTAGTTAATTCGATGGTATCATTAACATCAGAATACCTTGTATTACTAACAGCAAAGTTTTCTTTTAAAACCCTTGCTTGACTGCGTTTTAAATTATAGACATATGATAAATCTTTATCTATTAATTTGCTTCCACTATCAATCATTTCATCTTTTATCATAATTCCTTTATTAAAAATAGAAACTTCTGTCTTTGAGTAACCAATATTAATAATAGCTGAAACACTTTTATCAAAATCTATATTTCTTGCTTCGTAGTAATCTCCCATAATGCCATATGTAACATCTACTGGTGTAATGCCACCGTTTTTTAATAAATTAACAGTATTTCTAAAATTTTCTTTTGGTATCGAAGTAATAACTGCTTTTACAAATAAGCTTTCTCCTACCATACCTTTAGGATCTTTTACTGGTTCTTTATCATCGACTTGAAAAAAGATAGGCGTAATGGTAATTAACTCTTTGGTTTCATTTACTTTTCCTAAAACAGCATCTTGGAAAACATTATTAATATCGGTTGCTGATACCATTTTATTTTCATCTTCTACATTTACTTTTCCTTCTACTATATCAAAGTCTTTATCAATAGAAGGTACTGTTACCACTGCCTGATCTATCGTAATACCTAACATATCTTCTACTTCTTTTTTAGCTTTTTTTAAGTAAATACTTGCTTCTTCCATATCTGTAACAAGACCATTTTTGATACCCTTACATCTAGTATTAGAAGCAGCTAATACATGAAATTTATTATTTACTACTTCACATACTACTATCTTAATACTGAAACTACCTAAATCAATACCAGTATATATTTTTTTCATTCACTAGCTTCCTCCTTACTATTCTATAACTCATTATACAATAAAATAAAATTCTTGCAAAGAAAAAGAGAAAGAATTCCTATAAAATTTCTTTCTTTATCAATTTATTCAACCACGAATGGATTTTCTTTAGTACCATCTCCTAAAGATATACGAGCATCTGTTTTTAAATTTATTGCTGGGCGTAATGTGTTAGTATCACCAGTATAATTTTTATTCATGTCGCCTGTGCTACGTACATTCCATACATATGAAGAACTCCAGAATCCGGCAGGGCTCATCGTCCAAAAATGGTTGTAATTGCGTAAATAATAATTAGGATTTTCTTTACCATAATAACCACCGGCATAGACTACTTCATCATAACTTAGTAATCCTACACTTACATTTACTACTCCTTTTCCATTTCCATCACTACTACATTTAAAGTCTGGAGTATATTTATTATAAGTAGTCATTGTAGCATTTCCTGATGTCCAACTATCAGTATATTTAGCTTTTGCTTGCTCACAGTAATAATCTCCTGTTGCTACTTTACTAGCTAAATTAGTCTTACTTCCTATATTTGTTTGATACCAACTTTCAAGTTGAGTCTTAGCTTGGCTATTTGTATAGTACATATATGTATAATTATTATAGTTTGAATTAAAATTATAACGAGCATTACTATTAATTCCATCTTGCATTACGATTCTGATTGTTCCATCTTCATTTACTCTTACGATTCTCCATGTAAATCCAGCAAAACTCACATAATTATTTTCTACATTACCTCTAAAATAATAAGTTGGCTCTCCAGTGTTAGTATCAGTTGATTTATATAATCCACTTTCATCATTTGTATTATTACTTGAAGTAGTAAGGGTTGGCTCCTTTTGTATTACTGAATATTGTTTACCAAAAATTGAAACTGATTCAATCACACTAATTTTAATCTTATACTCATTAGTAGTTTCTTTATTTTCACTGGTAACCGTAACTTTAAAGTAATTATCTCCTGAATTTAGGTCTAATGTTTTTTTAGTAGATAATCTTTTTATATTTGAATTAGTATCGCTATAAGCTAGGCTATCTATCTTTTCAACTGTAACACTAGCATATTTATTTTCTGTTTCAATATCTAGGGTTGTACTGGTTGTTCCTTCTGGTAATGTTGTTTCATATTGATAATCTTTATTTTCTACTTTCGTTAATTCTGTATTATCTATAGATACGCTTTTAATACTTGCATTACTATAAGAATTTTGTTCTTCACTAGTTACTACTTTTCCATCAGCATAGACATTTACTGTTAAAGTAAATGTTTTATCATTCATAGAACCATCTGAAAAATCTGTATCATCTGATACC
>OHAS01001974.1_pt1 | contig 15490 bp, 13 predicted proteins | sample 1577131 | NCBI WGS metagenome assembly OHAS01 (sample SAMEA3541566, study PRJEB24748) | human gut metagenome | biome: human gut; feature: human-associated habitat; material: faeces | place: China | collected 2012 | reverse complement strand
GCGTGCCGACGAGATCGCCGGGCTAATTGTCGCTGAAGGCGGCAAGATCCAGCAGCTGGCGGCGGTGGAGGTTGCGTTCACCGCGGACTATCTCGACTATATGGCAGAATGGGCGCGCCGTTACGAAGGTGAGATCGTGCAGAGCGATCGCCCGGGGGAGAATATCCTTGTCTTTAAACGCGCGCTGGGGGTGACCACCGGGATCCTGCCGTGGAACTTCCCGTTCTTTCTTATCGCCCGCAAGCTGGCGCCGGCCCTGATCACTGGAAATACCATCGTCATTAAGCCCAGTGAATTTACGCCCAACAATGCCATCGCCTTTGCCGAGATTGTCCATCAGGTTGGGTTGCCGAAAGGGGTCTTTAACCTTGTGCTTGGCCGCGGAGAAACCGTTGGCCAGGAGCTGGCCGGCAATCCGAAGGTGGCGATGGTCAGCATGACCGGCAGCGTGGCGGCGGGAGAAAAAATTATGGCCGCTGCGGCGAAAAATATCACCAAAGTGTGCCTCGAGCTCGGCGGCAAAGCGCCTGCCATTGTAATGGACGATGCGGATCTGGAGCTGGCGGTGAAAGCGGTAGTGGACTCGCGGGTGATTAACACCGGGCAGGTGTGTAACTGCGTCGAGCGGGTCTATGTTCAGCACGGAATATACGACCGCTTCGTCAACCGCCTCGGTGAGGCGATGAAGGCCGTCCAGTTTGGCAACCCGGCGACGCGGGATGACATCGCGATGGGGCCGCTGATCAACGCGGCGGCGCGGGACCAGGTGGCGGGCAAAGTGGCGAAGGCGGTGGCGCAGGGGGCGCGGGTGGCGCTGGGCGGTCAGCCGCTGGAGGGCAAAGGCTATTTTTATCCGCCGACCCTGCTGCTGGATGTACGTCAGGAGATGGACATTATCCATGAGGAAACCTTCGGTCCGGTGCTGCCGGTGGTGGCCTTTTCGACCCTCGATGAGGCGCTGGCGATGGCCAATGACAGCGATTATGGCCTGACCTCCTCAATCTATACCCGCGATCTGAACATGGCGATGAAAGCGATTAAGGGACTGAAGTTTGGCGAAACCTATATCAACCGTGAGAACTTTGAGGCGATGCAGGGGTTCCACGCCGGCTGGCGTAAGTCGGGGATCGGCGGCGCAGATGGCCGCCACGGCCTGAATGAGTACCTGCAGACCCAGGTGGTCTATCTGCAGGCCTGAGGCACTCCACACAGAACCGGCGGACAGCGCAGGCTGTCCGCCGTTCACTTAGCGGGCAAATTTCTCCAGCACGCGGATCAGTTGGGTGACAAAGCCGTATTCGTTATCGTACCAGGCGACGGTTTTCACCAGCTGTACGCCGCCGGCCTCCACAATCTCCAGCTGGGTAGCATCGTAGATCGAACCGAAATGGCTGCCGATGATATCGGAAGAGACGATCTCCTCTTCGGTGTAACCAAAGGATTCGTTACCCTCGGCCGCCTGCCTCATCGCCTGATTGACCTCATCCGCAGTCACCTTTTTCTCCAGCACCGATACCAGCTCCGTCACTGAGCCGGTTTTGGTCGGTACGCGCTGGGCATGGCCTTTCAGCTTACCGCTCAGGGCAGGGATCACCAGGCCAATGGCTTTTGCCGCGCCGGTAGTGTGCGGGATAACGTTTTCCGCCGCCGCCCTGGAGGCGCGCAGATCTTTTCCGCGCGGCCCGTCCACCAGAGACTGGGTGCCGGTATAGGCGTGGATGGTGGTCATGGTGCCTACGGTGATGCCGAAGGCATCCTGCAGAACTTTGGCCATCGGCGCCAGGCAGTTGGTGGTGCAGGAGGCCACGGAGATGATGGTGTCATCCGGGGTCAGGGTGTCATCGTTGACGTTGTAGACGATGGTTTTCATCTCGCCGGCGGGGGCGGAAATCAGCACTTTGCGCGCGCCGGCCTGGAGATGGGCTTGCGATTTCTCGGCCGAGGTGTAGAACCCGGTACACTCCACAATCACCTCGGCGCCTGCCGCCTGCCATGGAATATGCTGCGCCTCTTTTTCGGCATACACCGTAATGGTTTTGCCGTTGACGATCAGCGCATCTTCGGTAAAGTCGACGCTCCACGGGAAGGGGCCGTAGTTTGAATCATGCTTCAACAGGTAGGCCAGCACCTTTGGCGAAGTGAGGTCGTTGATAGCCACCACTTCCAGGCTGCTGTCGACTTCTAATAAACGACGTAACACCAGACGTCCGATACGACCAAATCCATTAATCCCAAGTTTACTCATGGATATTCTCCGGTTGGTAAAACGACTCGATGTGATGAAACTCCTCCAGGCTTAGCCCTGTCCCCCTGATTGGTCAACTGACAATCTGTGCGCTTTGCCAGGGCCTGCGGGCCGGAGAGGGGAAAAGTGAATGTTTTCCCGGTCTTTTTTGCCCGTGACGGCAGGGAATGATATTTGTTACCAGAGATGAGGGGGCTGCCTGCTGGCGAAACGACGAAAAGCGTCTATGCTTAACTATTGAATAGCTTAGTAAAAAATTGACGTTAGACGAAGGGAGAGGTTATGGGATTCTGGAGAATCGTTTTCACTATCATTCTGCCGCCGCTGGGTGTGCTGCTGGGAAAAGGCTTCGGCTGGGCGTTTATTCTCAATATCATTTTGACCCTGCTGGGCTATATTCCTGGCCTGATCCACGCCTTTTGGGTGCAGACCCGCGATTAAAGGCTGACCCTCGCCGCCTCCCCCTGAGACCGGCTCAGGGGGGCATCAGGCACTCTTTATACAACAGCGTATTATCCTTCGACCAGTAGTGCCGGGTCTCCTCTTCCAGATCGACGATCCACTTAAATACCCCGGCGCTGGCGAGATCCCGGCAGTACTGTTCAAAGTTAATGGCCCGGGCAAAGTGGCGGATAACGGCGGCCCTGGTCAGACAATGGCTGGCCTCAGCGCGAACGCGCAGCAGCCCGCGGGCGCTTTTTACCGAGACCACCTCGTCGTTTGCCATTACGAAATTCATATTGCCGGTGGAAACAAAATAGATGTAGTAGGAGACCTGATGCCGACGCAGTTCATTGGCGAAGGTGGCATAGTCGGCGTCAGAACGCGCTTGCTCAAAAAAATGACCCAGCCTGACCAGCAGTTCCATTTCGATCCTTATCGTGTCGCTGTGTGCGGCTTTGGCCGATAGCGGCAGAAACCATTCACTAAATAACTTATTCGTATTTTAATAATATAGGCGCGTTATATTAATGGTTATTGCGTAACTGGAACACGGTTTCAAGTGTTACAATCTATTGCAATCGTTTGGCTACCTGGTCAGCGATGCGTAAGCGAACGGCGAGGCGGGAACGAGGAGACAAGCGCCGGCGGGGAAGGCCGCCGACGGGAAAACGGCGCTACTTCTGGATCAAATAGCGAATGGTTGGGCCATCCTGTTGAATATCCAGCACCGTGTAGCCGTGGTTCCTTGCATCAAGCGGAATGTTATTGATCGACTGCGGACAGTCGCTGACCACTTCGAGGATCTCGCCTTTTTGCAGGGAAGGCATTGCCTCCAGGGTAGCGACCGCCGGATACGGGCAGGGTTCGCCGACCATATCCAGGCGATAATCAGGGATGATGTTTTTCATGCGCTCTCCTTCACGGTCCGGACCGCCGCCTGGCGGCGGAAAAAATGTCTCTCCCAGGCGATCACCAGCAGCAGGGCGATCAGCAGCAGTAGATAGGTGGCCAGTAGTCCGCCAAAGGGACCGAAGGCGTTCAGCAGGTTGACTTTCTGCCAGTGGGTGGCGAGCGGGGCGGCGATATCGTCCCAGCACCAGGCGAGCAGCGTTGAGCCGATGACGTTGCCCAGCCCAACCCACCAGTAGTGAACCTGGCCCTCCACCGCCCGGTACATCCAGCCGGTCTCACAGCCGCCGGCCAGCACGATGCCAAAGCCAAATAGTAGCCCGCCAATCGCCGCATTAGGACCGGCCCACATAATTTTCGGCGCCATCCCCAATTGCACATAGCTGAAGATACCGATGGCGCTCGCCGCCATGCCGAAGATAATCGCCTTCGCCATCACCGTCCGGCCGGTGATCCACATATCGCGAAAGGCGGAGGTAAAGCAGATCTGCGCGCGCTCAATAAGCAGGCCAAAGGCAATGCCAAACAGCATCGCCAGGCCGAGCGCCGGGTGGTCTGCGGCGGTGAGCAGGCCCCAGCCGATCATGGCGAAAAAGACCACCATCCCCTGGCGGAAACGGCGGCGCGCCTGCTGCGGTTTTTGGGTTAAGGGCGAGGCGGCGGACACTTTTTGCATTTTTACCGGGATGCGAAAAAGGGGCAGCAGCGTGAAGCGGGCGCCAAACCAGGAGCCGATGGCGGTGGCGATGGCAAACAGCCAGGCGTGCAGGGAGAACTGCGGAATGCCGGTGAAGAAGGCCGCCAGGTTGCAGCCCATCGCCAGCCGTGCGCCGAACCCGGCGATGATGCCGCCCGCCACGGCCTGCGCAATGCGGATCCGGCTGCGTGGCAAGCGCAGTTTGACGTTATTCGCCCACAGCGCGGCGGCCAGGCAGCCGCCGAACATGCCGATGATCATCCTGCCATCGATGCGGGTCAGCGGCGACCCTTCGAGATGTATCAGCTGGTAATAGCCCCACTGTTCGCTGTGGACGCCCAGCAGCTGCAGCAGCTGACCACCCCAGCGGGTGAATTCGCCGGTCACCGCCCAGAAGGTGCCGGTGATGCCAAAATAGTAGGTAGAGAGAATGCCCGCGGCAATGACCGCCGGGACAGGAGACCAGAACCGGATAAGCCAGGCCTGTTTGAAGGATTGCCATGTCATAAAAATGCCTCTGAACTCAGAAGGTATTAACGGTCGATGACCGACCAAAGGGGGCAAATAGTACCCGCCTTAGCGCCTGCTTTCTCTGTTTTGGATCAAGGCCCTACGCTTGCGTCAGCACGGCAACCAGCGCCAGCAGCGCGGGCAGCGCCTGAATATAGAGAATTTTGCGGCTGGCGGTCAGCGCGCCGAAAATCCCGGCGGCCAGCACGCAGGCCAGGAAAAAGATAACCACCTGCACCCCCGGCGCCCCCAGCCACAGCCCCCATGCCAGGCCGGCGGCCAGAAAGCCGTTATACAAGCCCTGGTTGGCCGCCAGCACCCGGGTCTGCCGGGCGAAATCGGCGCTGAGGTTAAAGGCCCGGCGCCCGGCGGAGCCTTCCCAGAGAAACATCTCCAGCACCAGGATGGCGAGATGAATAATAGCGATCAGCGCAACGAGGAGAGTGGCTAACACAGCGGTCCTTAACGATTAGGGGAATGTTTCTCCAGTATAACCGCAGGCGCTCACCAGGCGAGAGGACGACTGCTATAGTGCAGATAGCGTCATATTTTCCCGCCGCGAAGAGCGCCGGTTTATCTGATTGCCCTTTGGTTTAGCTAAGCGGTGCTAGCATGCCGGGTTCTTTTTACGGGTATGGCATAGGTTACTGAATGGTAAATAAATTATGGATTTTGTTATCAGGGCTACTAATGGTTGCCATGCCGTCGGCGCAGGCCGGGGAATTAAACCTCTATTCGATGAATACCGGTTCCTATGTCTATCATATGACGGGTAACCACGGACAATATAACGAACATTTCAATAACAACTTTTTCTCGGTGGAGCGCAAGTTTTCTCAGGATTCAAAATACAGCGTGCTGGTCGGAACGATGAAAAACAGCTTTGACGATCGTTGCCTGACTCTCGGCGTGCGCCGCGACTGGCTGAAAAACGATACCGGCTGGGTACTGAAAGGGGTGTATGCCTATACCGGGGAATTTTTCTTTGATGCCTTCAGCCACTGTGGGGATTCCGGCACCTACCGCACCGCCAAAAAAATCACCGGCATCGGTTTTTCGCCCTACCTCTATCATGGCCTGCAATATAATTTCACCGATTATTTCGGTGTGGAAGGCGGCATTATTGTGCCGGCGATCTTTGTGATGAGTGTTCAGTGGAGCTTTCGCTAGACGCTTTATTACCCGGGAAAAGAGCAGGCCACCACAGGTGGCCTGATACTGATGACCTGGCGGCAGGAATTAATGGAAGCCGAGACGGATCAGATCCAACGGGCAGAAGCGGCCCTCGCAGCCGTCGATTTCAACGCAGTCCGCCCGGCGCAGCTGCTCAGCGGTTTTCCCCTCGCCATGGATAGCTTTAATCACGCCCGTCGTCCCGTTACCGGCGATCATTACCATGCTGCCGGTAGCAATAGCGTTACGATTACGGTCATAGGTTTTCATGGTCTCCTCCTCAATAAACCTGGGTGAAAGCAATGATTAAGCGCGCAAATTAATACCGCTTTCTGCCTAAAAAAGTTTTGAGGATAATCAAATTTATTTTAATAACCACCTGAGCATAAAGGCAAGAAGACCTTATGTTCGCCTCCATCGCATCGCCTGCGCGGCGAGGGGATGAAGCGTGATACTGGCCGTCATATGTCAGCCAGGTTACTGTTTTATGACCAGATTATTAACCTTGCCAGCCCGCGGAAAATAGCGAAAGATGGCACTATTCGGGCATCAACGGTGCCAGTGCCTGTCCTGAGGGAGCCATGAGTCAAGACGTCACCGCGAAGATGTTAAAGCCCGATTTTGATAGTGAAGTTTCCGGCCTGGTGCATGGCTATTTGTTTCATGAACAGCGCCCCCCGCAGCCCATCGCCTCTGGCGAGGTCTGCGCCCGCTATCAGGCGCTCGCCGATGACAAGGCGTTTATCTGGTTACACCTGAATCTTAATCATGCCACCGCCGAGAAATGGTTAACCAGCCACTTTCCGGTGGCCGATTTTTTCTTCGAGGAGATCCGCAGCGGCTCGCACACCACCCGCATTGAGCGACAGGGGGAAAATCTGTTCGCTGTGCTTAACGATGTGCTGTTTCGTCCGCAGGATACCAGCGCGGAAACCGCCACGCTGTGGCTCTACTGTAGCCCCAGGCTGGTGGTGACGGCGCGCTTCAAACCGTTGCGGTTTATCGAATGGATGCTGCCGCGCTTGCAGACGCTCAGGGTGAACACGTCTACTGAGCTGCTGGCCTTTCTGCTGGAGGAGCAGGAGGAGGTGCTGGAGCAGGTCGTCCGCCAGGCCAGCCGCCATGTTGACCTTATTGAAGAGCGTCTTCTGAGCAATCACGTGCAGCGCAACCGGGCCGATCTGGCGCGGCTACGGCGGATGCTTTTACGCTTCCAGCGGCTGCTGGCGCCGGAGCCGGCGGCGATGTTCCGGCTGCTTAACCGGCCGCCGGCGTGGATGGATCGCGCGGTGGTGCAGGCGTTTCGTCAGTTCACCGAAGAGTTTAGCGTGGTGCTTAACGATCTGTCGGGCCTGATCGAGCGCATCAGTCTGCTGCAGGAGGAGATTGGCGCCCGCCAGCTGGAGCAGAGCAATCGCACCCTCTATACCCTGACGGTGATCACCGTCCTCGCGCTGCCGATTAACATCGTCGCCGGTTTCTTCGGCATGAACGTCGGTGGGATCCCGCTGGCAAGCAACCACCACGGGTTTATCCTGCTGGTGGTGATTGTCGCTGTCTTTACCCTCGGCGCCGGTTACCTGGCGTTTCGCCGGCGCGATGACCTGTAGATTGCGCGTCGAATCAGCTGAGGCTGCGCAGGGCGGCAATCAGTCCTTCGACACCGCGTTCCAGCTTCTCGCGCGGGCAGCCGACGTTGAGTCGCAGAAAGCCGTTGCCCTCAGGACCATAGGTATAACCCGGCATAATCGCCACCTTCTGTTCGGCGATCAGCGCCTGCTGTAGCGCGCGATCGTCAACGTTGAGCGGGCGCAGGTCGATCCATGCCAGGTAGGTGGCCTCCGGCGGCTGCCAGCAGAGCGCGGGGAAGGCGTTGTTGAGCGTGTCGGCGACATAGCGCATATTCGCCTGCAGGTAGTCGCGCAGGGCATCGAGCCAGGGAGCCCCGTCGCGGTAGGCGGCGATATGGGCGACCAGCGCCGGCACGGAAGGGGAAGAGAGCCCGTCGCGACCCTTTAGCGCCTGCAGGTAGCTGTCGCGCTCGTTCTCTTCGGGGATAAAGCCGTAGGCCCCGGTAAAGGCCGGAATATTGAAGCTCTTCGAACCGGAGGTGAACAGCGCCCATGGTCCCTGAGCGACCTCGCTCCACGGGATATGGCGGTGTTCGCTCCAGGTCATGTCCATATGAATTTCGTCGCTAATCACCCTGACGCCATGTTTTTGACACAGGGCCGCCATGGTCTCCAGCTCCTCGCGACGCCAGACTTTCCCCGTTGGGTTGTGCGGGCTGCACAGCAGCAGCAGGGTATTCTTTGGCTCCGCCAGCGCCGCCTCCAGGCGGTCCATATCGCAGCGCCACCGATTATCCTTCAGGATCAATGGCACCGGGGCAATCCGCCGCCGGTTAGCGGTGATGGTGTTATAGAACGCATCGTAGGCAGGGGTGTGGACCACGACGCCGTCGCCTTCTTTCGACCACTGGCGGATGGTTTCCGCCACCATGTAGATAACAGACGGTCCGTAGACCACAGATTGCGGATCGATGTCGCTGTTAAAGCGGCTGGCGTACCAGTGGACAATCGCCCCGAGAAACGCCTCGTTGCGCCAGCGGCTGTAGCCGAACACCCCGTGGGCCAGCCGCTGGCTAACGGCGTCGAGAATACAGGGCGCGGTGGCGAAATCCATATCGGAAATAGTGAACGGCAGCAGATCGGCGGCGCCAAACCGGTCGGCGACATAGTCCCATTGCGTGCACCAGGTGCCGTGGCGATCGATAGGGGTGGCAAAATCAAACATTGGAGCTTCCTTAGCGAGCGCCCCCTCCGTAGCGGAGGGGGACTAGTGGGATCAGGCCTGCACGGTATTCATCAGCGTGGCCATCTCATCTTTTACCGACTGTACCTGCGGGCCAATAACCACCTGCAGATTATGCTGGTTGAGCTGTACCACCCCGATGGCGCGTTGGGCTTTCAGCGCGACGGCGTCCACTTTGCTCATATCGTGCACCGACAGGCGCAGACGGGTAATGCAGTTATCCAGCGAAACAATGTTCTCTGCGCCGCCGAGCGCCGCCAGAATCGCCGGTACGTTATACCCGGATTTGCCGATGGTACCGGCGACGGCTTTCTCCACGCTGGCGGCAGTGTCGATGTCGCGGCCCGGCGTTTTCAGATTGAAGCGGGTGATGGCGAAGCGGAAGATGGCATAGTAGACCGCGAACCAGATAGCCGCCACCACCGGCACCAGATACCACTTGGTGGCCAGGCCATGCAGAATGCCAAACACCACGAAGTCGATGATATTGCCGTCGGTGTTGCCGATGGTTACCCCGAGCACCGCCATGATGGTAAAGCCGAGACCGGTCAGCAGCGCGTGGATGACATACAGGACCGGCGCGACAAACAAGAACAAGAACTCCAGCGGCTCGGTGGTGCCGCCGACCACGCAGGCGATGACCCCGGAGATCAGCAGGCCTTTAATTTTATGTCGGTTTTCCGGACGGGCGCAGTGGTACATCGCCAGCGCGGCTCCCGGCAGGCCGCCGAGGAATGCCGGCATTTTACCCTGCGACAGGAAACGGGTGGCGCTTTCGGCGAAGCCGTGGGTCGTCGGACAGCTCAGCTGCGCCTGGAAGATGGTCAGCGCGCCGCTGACGCTGTGGCCGCAGACGTCGAGGGTGCCGCCGGCTTCGGTAAAGCGGATCAGCGCCACCAGAATATGGTGCAGGCCAAACGGCAGCAGCAGTCGCTCGCCGGTGCCAAAGATCATCGGCCCAAAATCCCCGGCGCTGTTGATCATCTTCCCGAGGGCGTTGATCCCCATAGCGAAGACTGGCCACACCAGCGGGATCGCCAGCCCAACCAGCCCCAGCACCACGGTGGTGACGATCGGCACGAAGCGGGTGCCGCCGAAGAAGGCCAGGGCGTCCGGCAGGCGAATGTTATGGAAGCGTTCATGCAGCAGCCAGACGATAATTCCGGCGATCACCGCCCCGAGGATCCCGGTATCGATTGACGGAATGCCGATAATGTTCTGGATATTGTTGGCCTTCAGGATCGCGGCGTCGGTGGTGGGCAGAATACCCTTCGCGGTCAGCCAGAAGTTGACCGCCAGGTTCATGACCGCGTAGCCAACGAAGCCGGCGAAGGCGGCGACGCCTTTGTTCTCTCGCGCCAGACCCAGCGGGATGGCGATACAGAACATGACCGGCAAGAAGCTGAAGGCAAAGGAGCCGACCTTGCTCATCCAGATAAAGATGGCCTGCAGCAGCGGCATATCCAGCCACGGCAGCAGAGTCAAAACATCGTGACTGCTTAGCGAGCTGCCGATCCCCAGCATGATCCCGCAAAACGAGAGCAACGCTACGGGCAGCATGAAGGTTTTTCCCAGCTGCTGGAAAAATTCCCATAAGGTGATTTTTGGTGCTGTTTTCGCCGTCATAGCACGGTTCCTGATTCATAAGTGGTCGGGAGAACTAACGCCACGGCAAGATAAAACGTTTTATCACTTTTTAGTGCGATAAAAATCACATATTCAAGCGATAATAAGGTTTATAAAGATCGCACAATGATAAAACGATTTATCGACAGGCAAGGGAGTCAGCCAGCAGGTTATGGCAATCGCAAAAAAGATCACCATCAATGATGTGGCGCTGGCTGCCGGCGTCTCCGTGAGTACCGTTTCACTGGTACTGAGCGGCAAAGGGCGCATCTCCAGCGCCACCGGCGAGCGGGTTAATCAGGCTATCGAACAGCTGGGATTTGTGCGCAATCGTCAGGCGGCCTCGCTGCGCGGTGGGCAGAGCGGCGTGATTGGCCTTATCGTCAGCGACCTGTCAAAACCGTTTTATGCTGAATTAACCGCCGGCCTCACCGATGCCCTGGAGAGGCAGGGGAAAATGGTATTTCTCACCCAGGGAGGCCGCAGCGGCGAGAAGATGGCCCAGCGGTTTGATACGCTGGCGGCGCAGGGGGTGGACGGGGTGATTATCGCCGGGGCGATCGACCGCGGGAGCGAGCTGCGCGAGCGTGCGGCGGAGGCGGGGGTGCCGCTGGTGTTTGCTTCCCGCGCCAGCTATCTTGACGATGTCGACCTGATCCGCCCGGACAACATGCAGGCGGCGCAGCTGGTGACGGAGCATCTTATCCGCCGCGGCCATCAGCGGATCGCCTGGCTCGGCGGGCAGAGTGCTTCGCTGACGCGCGCCGAGCGGGTCGGCGGCTATTGCGCCACCTTGCTGAAATACGGCCTGCCGTTTCACAGCGAATGGGTGCTGGAGTGCGAGTCCAGTCAGAAGCAGGCGGCGGAGGCGATGACCGGCCTGCTGCGCCAGAATCCGACCATTACCGCGGTGCTGTGCTACAACAACGTGGTAGCCACCGGCGCGTGGTTCGGTCTGTTACGGGCTGGAAGACAGAGCGGGGAAGATGGCGTTGAGAGCTACTTTGAGCAGCGGGTGGCGCTGGCGGCGTTTGCCGACGTGCCGGAGGCCGCCCTCGACGACCTGCCCCTCACCTGGGTGACCACCCCGGCGCGGGAGATGGGGAAAAGCCTGGCGGATTCGATGCTGCGGCGGCTGGAAGAGGGGACTGGCGAGACGCGAAACCAGATTATGCCCCCGCGGCTGGTGACGCGAAAATAAGGGAGACGGCGCGCGCTGGCCGTCTCCTGTACCGATAAGTTACGGCTGCGGGGCGGCGTCGTCCTGCTGAGGAGCGGCGTCATCCTGCTGCGGCTGGCCTTCCTGCTGCGGCTGGCCTTCCTGCGGCGCGCTGTCCGGCAGCGAAGGCGCTTCCAGACCAAACATCGCGGCAAAGTCTTGCAGCGGCATTTTCTGTCCGTTCAGCGTCACCTGGCCGTTCGCGTACTGCAGACTGCTGCTGATGGCGTTATCTTCCATGGTGGTAATGCGGAACATCTGGCCCATCGCCGCCAGGCCTTTGACCTGCTGATCGGCAAGCTTGGCGGCATCGGCCGGCTGATAGCCTTCCAGACCGGCGATCTTAGTCATAAACTCCGTCGCCATATCCACCGGGATCACCACTTTGCCGTCCAGGGACTGCACCACGCGATCCAGGCTGTCCGCCAGGGTCTGCGGCGGAGCGGTCACCTGGGCCGGATCTTTCAGCAGAACCGAGAGGTTGAGGGTGCTTTCGCCTTTGGCATTGCGCCAGCTCAGCGGAGAGATGGTCACCGACGGGTTGCCTTTGAGCAGGATCGGCAGCGCATTGAACAGCGTTTCGGTGAGGGCCTGCTGATACAGCTCCGGATTCTGCGCCAGCTCCGGTTTCGCCAGCAGCGCCTGAGACTGCGCGCTGTACTGCTGACTGAACTGGTGCCACGCCTGACCGTCGACGTTATCCACTTTCAGCGTGAGTTTGCCGCTGCCCATATCCTGCCCCTGCAGCTTGAGGCTGTTGACGGTGTAGTTCACCTGGCTGTTCACGCCTTTGCCGTCCTGGGTCAGCGTCGAGCCGCCGTCCAGCGCCATGCCGTCGATCAGCGCCAGCTCTTTGCCTTCGACGCTGATGGCCAGTTTATCGAGGGTCATTTTTTGCTGGCCGATACGTTCGTTGAAGCTGGCCAGCTCGGTGGCGCCGTCGGTGGTCAGGTTGACGAAGCGCAGCTGTACCTTCTGATTATATTCGTTGAGCGCATCGATCTGCCCGCTGCCGGCCTGGCCCTTCAGGCTGATGTTTTTGCCGTCGCGGTCGGCGTCGAGCTGGAACTGACCGCCGCTGAAGGTGACTTTCTCATCGCCTTTAGCGTAGTCGAGGGCGTTAAGGACGATAGCCGACTGGCTGTCGCCGCTGTAGGCAATGCGCGTATCGACGATAAAGGGGGTGTCGCCTTTGGCTATCTCGAACAGCGCCTGGCTGGCGTCGTTTCTCACCAGCGTGGTGTGGACGGAAGCCATTGCCGGCGCCAGATTAAAGGCTTTTAACGAGGCCAGCGGGAAGGGGCCATGATCGACCACTTCGTCAAGCACCACGCTCTGCCCGGCGGCCAGCCAGCCGTTAGCCTGACCGGCGATCGGCTTCACCACCAGCTGCAGATGGCTGCTGAACAGCCCGCGCTGGTAGTCCTGATAGCTCAGCTCCAGACCTGACTCCGGCGCGCTGCTGCGCAGCTGGGCGTTTGCCTGCTGCACCATATCGGCGATCCGGCCTTCCAGCTGTTTACCAGTGAACCAGGCGCCGCCTGTCCATACCACGCCCAGCGCCACGATGACTCCTGCTGCGACCAGCGATTTTTTCATAGCATTTATCCATAAATGAAGCCAGGCGGAGAGACCGCCTGGCTGAGTTATCACCAACAGTAAGCGCGACCTGAAGGGTCAGTCGCTTACTAGAGCTTATTGAAAACGCGCGCCACGCGGCCGCGGCCGCTGACCTGCACCGGCGATTCACTGGCGGCCACGAAGGCCGACTCGCCCGGCTTGAGGGTCAGGCTCTGGTCGCCTTTGCGCAGTACGGCTTCGCCGTCGACGCAGAACACGATCGCCGCGCTTGCCTGGGCCAGATCGCTGGCCTCGGCGGAGAGGTCATGCAGGGAGAAGGCAAAATCTTCCACCGGGATCGGGAAGTCGAGTTCCGCGCCGTGACGCTGCGGCTGGGTCAACAGCTCACCCGCCGGTTTAGCCTCGAACTTGACGTTAGCAACCAGCTCAGGAATATCAATGTATTTCGGCGTCAGGCCGGCGCGCAGTACGTTATCCGAGTTGGCCATCACCTCCAGCGCCACCCCCTGCAGATAGGCGTGCGGCGTTTCAGCAAACAGGAACATCGCTTCGCCTGGGTTCAGCTTCACCACGTTCAGCAGCAGCGGGGAGAAGAGGCCGCTGTCGTCCGGATAGAATTCCGCGATCAGGCGGATAGTCTGCCACGGTTCGCCTTGTTCACGGGCCAGTACGTCGCGCAGCACCTGCAGCGCCTTGGCCTTTTCCTCACCCTGCATATTTAGCAGGCTGGCAAACAGCTGGCTCAGGTGAGTCGCGTCCGGCTGCTGCAGGAAGGCGCCGATTGCCGGATGCGCGCTAGCCACCGGCTGCAGCAGGGTGACAATCTCGCTGAACTCGCGAAATGCATTCATCGCCAGGAACGGCGTCAGGGCAAAAACCAGCTCCGGTTTGTGGTTCGGATCTTTGTAGTTACGCTCGGCGGCGGAGAGCGGGATACCGGCGGCGTTCTCGCGGGCGAAACCTTCTTCCGAGGCCTGCTTGTTGGGATGCACCTGAATTGAGAGCGGCTGAGCGGCGCACAGTACCTTAAACAGGAACGGCAGTTCACCAAAGCGGGCGGCAACCTTGTCGCCGAGCAGAGCGGCTTTATCCGCGTCAATCACCTCGCGCAGTGAACGCGGCTGGCCGTCGGCCGCCAGGATCTGCGAGCTGCTCTTCGGATGCGCCCCCATCCACAGCTCTGCCATCGGCAGATTGTCCGGGTTGGCGATGCCATAGAGTTCGGTTAAGGCGGTGTGGCTTCCCCATGCATAGTTCTGCACGGCGTTAATCAGCTTTTGCATTCTCAATCCCTGTTTCAAACAAAGTAAATTTTATCGCCCTATTAAACCAGCAAACGGTGGAGAAGCAACTGCTGAAAGAAAAAGTCGTCCTTGTCTCAGTTTTTGTTAAAAAATTGTGTAAGATTGTTCGACTCGCTTTTCTACAGGCACATGGAGTCCCTGCCTGAAACATAATCAGCCAAAGCAGTAAGTGAGAGTACAATGTCGAATAAACCGTTTGTTTACCAGGATCCTTTTCCGCTCAAAAAGGATGACACCGAGTATTATCTCCTCAGCAGTGATTACGTCTCCGTCGCCGAATTCGCCGGCCAGGAAGTGCTAAAAGTTGACCCTCAGGCGCTGACCCTTCTGGCGCAGCATGCTTTCCACGACGCCTCCTTTATGCTTCGCCCTGCGCATCAGCAGCAGGTGGCGGATATCCTTAACGATCCGGAAGCCAGCGAAAACGATAAATACGTCGCGCTGCAGTTCCTGCGCAACTCGGATATCGCCGCCAAAGGTATTCTGCCCACCTGCCAGGACACCGGCACCGCGATCATCATGGGTAAAAAAGGCCAGCGCGTGTGGACCGGCGGCGGCGATGAAGCCGCCCTGGCGCAGGGGGTGTATAACACCTATATCCAGGACAACCTGCGCTACTCGCAGAACGCGCCGCTGGATATGTATAAAGAGGTTAACACTGGCACCAACCTGCCGGCGCAGATCGATCTCTATGCTACCGATGGCGATGAGTACAAATTCCTCTGCATCGCCAAGGGCGGCGGCTCGGCGAACAAAACCTATCTGTACCAGGAAACCAAAGCGCTGATCACCCCGGCGAAGCTGAAAAATTACCTCGTCGAGAAGATGCGCACCCTCGGTACTGCCGCCTGTCCACCGTACCATATCGCCTTCGTGATCGGCGGTACCTCGGCGGAAGCGACGCTGAAGACCGTGAAGCTGGCGTCCACCAAATACTACGATGGCCTGCCGACCGAAGGTAACGAGCA
>OHAS01001963.1_pt1 | contig 15545 bp, 15 predicted proteins | sample 1577131 | NCBI WGS metagenome assembly OHAS01 (sample SAMEA3541566, study PRJEB24748) | human gut metagenome | biome: human gut; feature: human-associated habitat; material: faeces | place: China | collected 2012 | reverse complement strand
ATATAATCCGTCTTTACCGATGTTTGTTATAATAACAAAAAACATAAAGAAATCAAAATTTTAATCTTGAAATCTTTATGTTTAGGATTATACATGATATAATAGAGCCACTATTTAAAAGGGGGAGAATTATTATGAAAAATCTTAAATATTCAATTAGAGCAATTATCTTAGCAGGAACGATATCTTTAACAGGGTGCGGTCAAACAACTCCAATTATTGAAACAGAAACAGAAATTACTACTGAAGCTACAATAGAAAATCAAGAAAATGAAGAAATAGAAAATTTTACTCAAGAAAATGAAAAAATAGAGAATTTTACTCAGGAAAATGAAGAAACAGAATCTACTATTCTAACTATTAATGAATATAATTTATCCGATTTATATTTAAATTTTTATTCTTATAATGATAGTAGTTTAAATGTTTCTACTGAAAAAAATGGAGATGCTATTCAAAGTGTTTCATTAACTGATTTGTGTGAAATTTATCATTATGATTTTGAATACAACCATGAAAATGATACTATTTCTGATAAACAAATAGAAGAATTAAAAGGAAAAGTAGAAGATTCTTTAAAATATTATATGTGTTCCTTTTCAAATACTAATTATCAGCAATATATTCCAATTGATAAAATATGTATTGTAGATAGCATTGATTTTGAAGATAATAAGATTTTGGCATCAAGATGTGCAGCTGTAAGAAGCTTTGAAGAACTATCTTTTCCTGTTTATGTTGGCAATAACACATTTGTAACACCAAGAAATTTAAATGAATTTTATCATCGTGATATAAAAAGATATAATGTTGAGGAATTATTTCCTGAAATAATAAAAAATATAAATTATTTAGAAGATAATGGTATTGATACTAAAGTAACAAAATGTATTTCTATATTTGATTTAGCTTTAATCGATTATAGACCTATCTATAATCAAGAATTAAATGATTTGTGTGAAGAATTATTGTCAATTGATCAAGAACAAATCATAGATTATGAAAATAATATATTAGAACAAGCAGGTTTTTCATTGAGCGATACGTTTTTACGATTTGATCCAAATGTTTACAAAAATATTGATACTGCTATTGAAACGTTTAAAAGTAAAAATGATAATTCAGATTGGGGTATTTTTTTTGATATTTCTCAAATTGCTGATAGATATATTGTTTTAAATTACCAATTTTTAGATAGTAATACTATTCAATATATTTGTGATAAATATCAAATAGATAATACTTATGATACTTATAGCACTTACAACATGTCATCATCTTACTATGCAGATTTAGCAGCAGATACTAATTATTATCAAGTATGCAAATTGTATTCAAAAAGAAATAGTTATAAAATTAATTTTTCAGATAATCAAATTAATTGGAAAGATGCATGTGTTCAATATTATATGATTGATTTAATTAAAACTAGAAATAAAGCTTTATGTGACAAGACATCTGAATTCTTACCAAAAAGTTATTTTCTTTCAAATATAGGCGTTAATTTTAAAATGACGACTACAAATGTTGATCCTGATTCGGTTTATAAGTCTATTTTTATAAATCTATTTAAAATTGAAAATTTAAGTAATCAATTAATTGAAAGCTCTTATTTAACCAATAAAGAATTAGCACCAATTGAAGATACGAAAGAAATGATAAAAAAATAAAAAAGGAAGTCATATTTAAGTGACTTTTTTTTGTGTTTATGATAAACTTAATAGCAGGTGATGTATAATGAAAAATAGAAGTGAATTAAGAGAAATTATTATGAAGGTATTGTATCAGGTTTTTATTTTAAAAGAATCTGGTATCGATTTTAAAATTGATGATTTAATTAAAGAACAGTTAGAAATTGAAAATGATTTTGTGACAGATGCTATCAATACTATTGTGTTAAAGAAAGATGAAATCTACGAATTTGCTAATAGATATTTAGACAGTTGGCCAATGGATAGATTAAATAAGGTAGATCAAGCTATTTTAGCTTTAGGTATCTATGAACTTAAATATACAGAAACACCTCCAGTGGTTGCTATTAATGAAGCTGTAGAATTATCTAAGAAATATAGTGATGAAAAAGTTACCAAAATGATTAATGCTGTACTTGATGAAATCTATCATGAAAGTGAATAATAATATGGAAGATAAGTATATTACAGTTAGTCAGTTATCTAGGTATTTAAAGTTTAAATTCGATAATGATAATAATTTGGTTAATATTTTTTTAAAGGGTGAGATTTCTAATTTTAAACTTCATACGAGAGGACATTTATATTTTACGATAAAAGATGAAAACTCTCGTATTAATGCTATCATGTTTGCATCTCAAGCAAATAAACTGAATTTTATGCCTAGTGATGGTATGAAAATTATGGTAACAGGTAGAGTGAGTGTATATGAAGCAACAGGTGGTTATCAAATTTATGTGGAAGATATGATTCAAGATGGAGTAGGTAATCTTTATATTGAATATGAAAAACTAAAGAAAAAACTAGCTAGTGAAGGACTATTTGATGCTAGTAAAAAGAAAAAAATTCCAAAATTTCCAGAAACAATTGGTATTATCACAGCTCCAACAGGTGCCGCTATTAAAGATATTTTATCTACTATTAAAAGACGCTGGCCAATTACGAAAACAATTTTATTTCCTAGTTTAGTGCAAGGAGCTAGTGCAGCACCGGAAATTGTTGCTCAAATTAAAAAAGCAGAAGAATACCAACTTGATGTTTTAATTGTTGGTAGAGGTGGAGGAAGTATTGAAGATTTATGGTGCTTTAATGATGAAGAAGTAGCACGAGCTATTTATGAATGTCCTATTCCTATTATTTCAGCAGTAGGACACGAAATAGATTTTACGATAGCTGACTATGTAGCTGATTTAAGAGCTCCTACACCAACTGGAGCAGCTGAAATGGCTGTACCAAATCAAACTGATTTTTATAATTATATGAGGCAAATTAATCTACGCCTTCATAAAGCTATGAAAAATTATTTAGAAGTAAGTCAAGAAAAATTAGATAATCTTAGAAATAGTTATATTTTAAAAAATCCTATCTCAATGTATCAAATAAAGGAACAAAAATTCGATACTTTATATGAAAAATTATGTTTGGTTATGAAAAATAGAATTCAAAATGAAGAGAATGGTTTAACTAGTAAAGTAGAAAAATTACCACTTTTTATTACTCATTTATTAGAGCGTAATCAAAATAAATATGTTTCACTGTTAAACAAATTAGAAATTTTAAATCCACTTCTCACTATTAAACGTGGGTATAGTATTACGAAAATAAATGATAAAGTAATTACTAGTACTTTACATGTAAATAAAAATGATTCATTAGAAGTTGAACTGCAAGATGGATTACTACTTACTAGAGTAGAAGAAATTATGAAAAAATAGGAGGATTTTATGGCAAAAGAAGAAAAAGAAAAAACTTTTGAGGAAAATTTAGAAAACTTAGAAAAAATCGTAAAAGATTTGGAAAGTGGAAATATTCCTTTAGATGATGCGATTGAAAAGTTTACAGAAGCTATGAAACTAGCTAAATTATGTGATAATAAACTAAAAAATGCTGAAGAAAAATTAAATAGCATTTTAAATAAAGATGGCAAGTTGGAAGAATTTAGTATCGAAGAATAATTTTTAAAGTAAGTTATGCTTACTTTTTTCTTTTTTTCTATTATTTTATGTTATAATTTTATTAGAAACAATAGGAGTATATTATGTTAAGAGAATATTATCATTTTATTAAAGAATATTTTTTATTAGTGGAACTTAAAATAAAGTATGTTGTGATAGTGATTGTATCAGCACTTTTTGATAAAGGATTTTCACTTTTGATTCCTTTTTTTGGTTCTCTTATTATTAGTAGTCTTACTAGTAAAAATGAAATTATGTCATATTTTTATTTATTTTCTTTATTTATTACCTATATTTTATATGATATTTCTTTATACATTAACTACAAAGTATATGGTTTTAATGTGAATTTTTGTTATAACCAGTTAACAACTAAAGTCTTAAATAAATTAGTAACTGTTGATCATAATTTTACTAGTTCTATTAGTAAAGGAAGACTTATGAATTCTATTAATTCTGATATTATTGATATTGGAGATATGAATGATAGAATCTCTGAATTAATAACAGGATTAATACAAATTATAGCTCTTTTAGTAATTGTTGGTTTTTATAATATTTATATTGCGATTGTTTTTATATTGTTTTCGATAATCTATATTATAATAAGAAATAAAGCTGATAGAAAAATTAATTTTTACTATAATAAAGTAGTAGTACAAGATGATAAATATAGTACCTTTTTATCTCAAATTGTTTCAGGATTACAAGAAATTAAAACATTTAGTATGATTTCTAAATTAGAAAGAAAATTAAGTGTAATTCAAAAACAGTTTAATAAAAATTATACTCTTAAGAGAAAATACATTACTTTAAGAGATAATGATGTAAAAGTAATTTCTTATACATTTCACTTTTTCTTATATTTGTTACTATTAACTCTAATGATACAAGGAAAAATAGATATTAGCAAATTAGTATTAATGATTGCATATTATGAATCTTTAATAAACTATATCAATGTATTTATTGAATCTACTTCTGCTATTAGGGAAACAAATACAGCTGTTAATAGAATAAATACTATTCTTAATTATAATTCTAAAGAAATCTTATTTGGAACAGTAGATACAGATGATGTTTTTGGTATGATAGAATTTAAAAATGTATCTCTAAAAATAAAAGATACTGAAATACTACACAATATTAATCTAAAAATTAATCATAACGAAGTGGTAGCAATCGTAGGAGAAGCAGGTAGTGGTAAAACCATGATGTTTAATTTGTTATTAAGATTATTCGAGCCTACAAAAGGAAAAATACTACTAGATAATATTAATATTTATGATTTTTCTAAAGAGGTTTATACTAGTAATGTTTCTGTTGTCAATCAAAAACCTTTTGTATTTAATATGAGTATTCGAAGAAATTTGGATTTTGTAGATAAAAACATTCAGCATCAAATAGAAGCGTGCAAAAAAGCTGGTATTCATGATTTTATTGAAACGCTTCCTGATGGCTATAATACGATTTTAAGAGAAAATGGCAGTAATGTATCAGGTGGACAAAAGCAAATGATTTCTATTGCTAGAACTATTTTATCTGATGCAGAAGTATTACTATTTGACGATATTACTACTTCCTTAGATCCAGATACTGCTAAATTTGTTCCTAAACTAATTGATAATTTAAGAAAAGACCATACTATTATCATGATTACTAAAAAGCCTGAGCTTATGAAAACTGCTGATAAAATCGTGGTGTTAGATCATGGCAAAATTAACGATATTGGTACACATAAACAATTAACACAAACAAATGAGATTTACCAAATGTTACAGTCTAGAAAATCACCAAGCAAGATTGGGGTGTTTGACAATGTTTAAAAAATATTATGATATGATTAAAAAATATTTTGCTTTAGGAGCTAATAACAAGAAATATTTATTTTGCTTGTTTTTATCAGCAATACTTAGAAGTTTATCTTTTCTACTAATTCCTTTTATGGCAGCGAAAATTGTAGAATATGCAACAGCTAGTAATTATGAAATAGCAGGCGTGTATGTTATTACTTTTTTAATATGTAGCTTATTTTATGTATTATGCAAGCACTATAATTTTGTGTCTTATAAAAATAATGCCATATTTACACATAATAAACTTCAAGAAAGAATCATGAATAAAGTTGCTTTTTATGATGAAGATTTTTCTAAAAAAATATCAACTTCATATATTATGAATACAGCATTCGATGATGTTGGAGATGTCATTTTAGTACCAGATTTATTATTTGATACGATTACTGAGTTTATTGGTGTTATTATTACTTTATTCATATTAATAAAAACAAATATTTATATTGGAATCATTTCCTTCTTTTTAAATTGCCTTGCTCTTTATGTTTTAGATAAAAATGTAAAAAAGAAAAATTATTACTGGACTATTCAAAAAAAATATCAGGATCATATCAGCAATTTGATGGGACAAGTATTAGATGGTAATAAGGAAATTAAATCGTTTAATATGGAAGAAGATATAGGCTGTTATTTAGAGAAAGAAAGAAATTATTGGAAAAAAAATTATTTCTTAAGAAGAAAATATAACGATAATATTTATGTTTTTGTTCCTAGTATATTAATGTTTGGAAAATTACTGATCTATTTTATTTTAATTTATTTTATTTTACATGATAAATATGACATTTCTATTTTAGTTTTAGTGATTGGCTATTATGAAAGTATAGAATCAAGATTTCATTATTTTTATAATTGTTTAGATAATTTGTCAACACGCTTTGTTTGTATTAATAGAATTTATAATATTTTAAATTATAAAAACAAAAATATGTTAGCATTTGGTGATAATCAAACAGATGAAATATCAGGAAAAATAGAATTTAAAAATGTCTTTTTTACATACGAGAATCAGTTGATTTTAAAAAATGTCAGCTTTGAGATTTCCCCACATTCATTTACTGCTATTGTTGGTAAGAGTGGTTCTGGTAAATCTACCATATTCAGATTATTATTAAGATTATATAAGGCTGATAAGGGTAGTATTTTATTAGATGAAGAAGATATTTATAAATATTCTAAAGAAGTTTATGCTAGTAATGTATCGATTGTGACACAAAAACCATTTATATTTGATATGAGTATTAGAGAAAATTTATCTTTAGTTGATTCTAATAAATTCAATCAGATAGAAGCTTGTAAAAGAGTAGGTATCCATGATTTTATTATGAGTTTAAAAGATAATTATCACACAAAATTAATAAGTAATGCAGAGAATATCTCAGTAGGGGAGAAACAGCTTTTAGCTTTTGCTAGAACTTTGCTTTCTAAATCAGAAGTGTTACTATTTGATGAAGTTACTTCTTCACTGGATATTAATATTTCTAAAAAAGTGATAGAAATCTTAAAAGATTTAAAAAAAGATCATACTATTTTGATGATTACTCATAAACCAGAACTTATGAAAAGTGCTGATGATATTCTAGTAATCGATCATGGAAAAATAGTAGGCAGAGGAAAGCACTCAGACCTTATAAAGAATAATACATATTATCAAAAATTGCACAAATAGAAAGCGACATTCATTATGGAATATGGTCATCAAAAGATAAAATAAAGATATTGTGATTATCTTTAAAGTAATTATTAAATTCTAATAAATAAAAAATATAGTAGTCAGGAAGTGTTTTATGAAAAGATTAATAATTATTGCTACAAATGCCATAATATTTTCTCTTATTCCAATTTTGTGTTGGTTTGGTTTAGGAATATTAGTAGATAAAAATTTGGTAAATGTGTTTTCTATAACTTATCCCTTACAGTTTATTTATTCATTTATTAAATCATTATTTGGAACAGGTGCTAATATTTGTAAAGAAAAAAATCAGAATTCAAACGAAACTTTATCAGGAATGACTTTAGGAATTATATTTGGATTCTTTGTTTTTGGACTTTTTCTTTTAAATGTAAAAAGTTATCTTTCCTTTATGAATGTTGATTATGAAATTTATAAAGAATTTACAGTATATTCTATTATTTTATTATATATACACAGTATATTTGCATTGGTATTAGAAAAATTATACTTTGAAGGAAAAGAAAAAATAGCCAGTAAATACTGTATACAAATGAACTGTTTGAATTTTTTGGTATTAATGATTTCAGCACTTATTTTTAAAAATAAATGGTGTATTGTGTTGGTAACATTATTTATTACATTTGTTTATATTTTATTTGTTACTTGCAAACAATATCAAAAATTTCATTTAGAATTTCATATTGGTCAATATATACGATACAATTCAGTAGAGCTAGTTGATAATATCTTATTTTTCTTGATATTTTTCTTTGGTATCTCTAATGCTTCATCTTTTGGAACAGAATATATGGCTGCTTTAAACTTTGTAGCACTTATAACTGATTGCCAATGGGATTCCTTTGATGCCATTCAAACGGTAGCAAATGTTGATATTTCTCAAGAAAAATTTAATTATAAGGAACATATTAAAAACGCATATAAATTATTAATGATTTTATTATCAAGTGTATTTCTGATGTTTATTTTTTTATATCATTCTTATTCTTTAAATATGAAATTAGTGTTTATTTACTTTGCTTTTGAACTTGTTAATTTTATGATGTATCCTATTTATAGAATTCATACTTGCTATTTACAGTTAGAATATTCCAGTATGAAAACTACTGTTAATAAAACTATTGCCAGTGTGTTTAGATTTATTTTGTCTTTACTACCAACACCTTTTTGTACAGGAATAGGGCAAGTTTGTTCTTCTATTTACCAATTTATATCAACTAATGTAATGTTTGGAAAAAATTATAAAGTTGATAATTTAGGAAATATAACTTTAAAAGAAGGTGAGGAATTACTATGAGAGAAAAAATAAAAGAATGTTTGAATTTTTATCAGATTACAGATAATTCGTATTTAGAAAAGTGTTATTTATGTTATGATGAGTTAGTAAAAAATCCTACAATTTATCAAAAATTTATTAATTTATATGGTATTTTATACAAAAGTCCATTTGATAATTTACGAAAATTATGGAAAAAGAAGACTATAGATGAGTTATTTGGTATTTCAGTTAATCCTTTTACTACTAATCTTTTATTATTACTTGGTGCTCCTGTTCATCAAGAAAATATGAAAAAATTAGGTTTTGACAGTTATCAAATAAATAAGCATCTATTTAGAGTTAGAGAATGCCTTTTAAAAGATATTTATGAAAGAGGCTATTCTGGTATTCGAGTATCTCAATTATTATGGGGTGTTTATTTTATTAATGGTAAATTAATAGAAATAGATAGACTTCAATATGAATATGTAAATGATGCTATTATTAAAATTCATATTCCAGGTGGTAGTAAATTAGAGAAAGAAAAAGTTTTATCATCTTTAAAAAAATCTTATGATGAACTAAAAAAATATTTTAAAGTAAAGAACTTTAAATATTACTGTGAATCTTGGCTACTAAGTGATGAGATTCATTCTTTATTAAATCAAGAATCTAATATTTATTAGTTTTATCAATTATTTCAAGTAGAAAAGAAAGAAGACTGTATTTCTGATATTTTAAACTTTCTTTACCATAAAAATGAAATGGCCAATTATAACACTTTACAAGAAGATACTTATCTTCAAAAAATAGTCAAAAAAGAACTTTTAAATGGTACCGTTTTTCATTTAGGAATTGGAGTTTTGAAAGAAAATAAATAAACAGAGTAAAATTAATTACTCTGTTTATCTCCCTCTTTTAACATTGTGGTAATAAATATTCCATATCCTTTTTGTGGGTCATTCACTACTACATGAGTAACAGCACCAATAATTTTATTATTCTGTATAATAGGACTTCCACTCATTCCAGCTACTACACCACCGGTAAGATTTAATAGTTCTTTATCTGTAATTTTAAATAGAATATTTTTGGTAGTATCATTTTTTTCTATGTTAATAATTTCAATATCATAATTTTTAACAGTAGATGCATTAATAACTGTACGAATTTGGGCACTACCTAATTTAACATTGTCTGGTTCCTCAACCTCGATCACGTCATTATCTGGTAGTTCACTATTATAAGTACCAAATATTCCACTTTCTTCATTTGATTTAATAGAACCATATACTTCATCTGTATAAAATTTAGCTTCTTTAGCGCCTGGAGTACCTTTTTCACTAGGATTAATTCCAGTTACCTCAGATTTAAATATCACGCCATCTTTTACTTCAATTTTTTTAAGTGACGATCTTTCTTGAATTTCATGACCTAAGGCACCAAAAATTTTAGAATCAGGGTCAATATAAGTTAAAGTACCTATACCATTAATCTGGTCTTTTACATATAATCCTGTTTTATATACTCCATTTGTATCTTTCACTAATTCTAATGTTGTATTCATCTTTTTATCATTTCTTAAAAATGAGAGTGAAACAATACCTTTTTCTTTTTCTTCATTAATAATAGAAATCATTTCATCGATAGAAGATACTTTATGTCCATTTACTTCAGTAATCACATCACCAATTTCTAATCCTGCATCTTCGCCGACATATTTATCTTCTACTTTATAAAATCCTACTACCATAACATTTTTTGAGTTTACTTTAATTCCAACATTTTCACCACCAAGTATAATTTTATTAGAATATGCAAATACTATAGATGGAAATAAAGTGCTCAAAAACAAAGAGAGAATTAGTAGTTTCTTTTTAAAATTCATAACACCAACTCCTTTTAAAAATCAACTACATTAGTATTATGTAACATTTTAAAAAATATATATCATGAAAAAAATGGAAGATTTTAAAGTGTTACAGATTTAGAAAGATAAAAGATTATAATTTTAATATGCTTCTTTATTTTTCTTTTAAAAATGCTTATAATATATTTGTAATACAATAAGGAGGAATTCATATGGCAAGTTCTGTTATTCATATGTGTGTAGCAAAAAAAATAAATGAAACTCTAAAGATTAAAGATGAAAATATGTTATTATTAGGTTCTATTGCACCTGATATTAGTAAACATTTAGGAGAAAGTAAAACGAGAAGTCACTTTTTTGATGATAATGAAAATGTAGATATGAATCGTTTTCTAGAAAAATATAAAAATAAATTAAACCACCCATTTATGTTAGGATATTATATACATTTATATACAGATTATTTATGGGAAAAATATTTTCTAAGTGATATTGTTCAAAATAATGCTATTAAGTTATTAAATGGTGAAACAGTACCTCAGAATAAGGAAACTTATAAAAAACTAATCTATAGTGATTATACGAATTTAAATATTATTTTACTTGATGAGTATCAACTTGATTTATCTTTATTTTATAATGAAGCTATTGTTCCTGATATTGAAATGGATGAAATACCAGTTGATAGACTTTATAAATTATTAGACTATACAGGAGTTATTATTGCGAATACTAAGAAGGAAAAAGCTTATACTTTTTCACTAGAAAATATTAAACCATTTATTGAAACAAGCTCTCATCTTATTTTAGCTGAAATTTTAGAGTTAGTTTCTAATAGTGATGCTTAAAAACATTATTTACATTTTAGACTTGTTGTGTTAAAATTTATGTATACTAAGAAGGAGTAAGATAATATGAAAGAAAAAGAAAATATCACAAATACTAGTGTAACAGAAAACCCTAGTACTATTAATGTTACACCAGAAGCAGTTCAAGTAAGTGAAGAAAAAAAATCAAAAAGGAAAAAGAAAAAAACAAGTAAGATTATTTTAAATGTAATTACTTTTATTTTATTCGTTGTGATTGTGTTAGAAGCAGCAATTGGTATTATTAATATGCAACGTATTAGTAATAAAGAGGAGCCTATTTGGTATTTAAGTACTAAAAAGACAGAAACAGAATTAAAAACAGTTACAGAATATCATTTAGGATTATATAAAATTGTTAAGACAGATACAGCAAAAGAAACAAAGATTACATTAAAACCATTTTTTCTTAGTGAATAGGAGGATAAAATTATGAATTTAGAAAAAATAAAAGATACTATTTTAAAAGATAAGAAAAATTTATGCATTTTAATAGAAATTGTTGTTGTTGCTGTTATTTTAATTATTTTAATATTTAGTTTAGGTGGTAGAAAGAATATAATGTCAGAAGCTACATTAGAACAAAAATTAGAAGAAGTTGGTAAAGACTTTTATGAAAATAAATATTATTCTGGCTTAGATGATGAACAAAAGAAGAATCTAGCAAACTTTAGTGAAAATGGTATTAGAATTGATATTACCAATCTAGAAGTAATCTCACCACTTGATGAAGATGTAAAAAAACAATTAGAAAAAGATAATTGTGATTTAGATAATACTAAACTTGTAATTACACCTAAAGAGCCTTATGGTGTAAAAGATTATGATTTAAAAATAGAACTATCTTGTAAAAAGTAGTTCTTTTTTCATTATAAAAATATAATAAAAAAAGATATCACACGATACCTTTAAATAAACCAAACTACGATACTAGCTATAAAAGATCCTATCATAATTAAAGTTAAGAAAATAGCCATTCCTTTTAACAATTTTTTGTTCATTTTTAACACCTCAATACCATTATAATAAAAAGATGGTAAAAAGTAAAATATTTAGTATATTTTATTAGAAACTTAATATGATTTAATAGGTGAATGATATGAATAAAATAATGAAAAAAGCTAAACAAAGCATTACGAATCAAAAAAAGAAATATCTATTTCTAACTACCATTCTTATTGTTGGGATTATCAGTGGAATTATTTTTATTTTTTTTATTTCAAAAGAGGACAAGTCTTTAGTAAAAACAGAGTTAGATACCTTTTTTAATCATATAAAAACGAATCAAATTAATTATCTTTCAGTTTTTAAAAATAGTTTTTTTACGAATCTATTATATTTATTTATTTTTTGGGTATTAGGAATTTCTATTATTGGTGTTCCTATTATTTTGTTTTTACTGTTTTTTAAAGGATTTATCTTTGGTTTTAATTTCTCATCTATTATTACTAATTATGGTCTAAAAGGCATTTTACCTGGTATTTTTTATCAATTCCCACATCAGCTATTATTATTAATATTTTTTGTTATGATTAGTTTTTATGCTATTAACTTTTCAGTTCGTTTATTTAAAGTTTTATTTTTAAAAGAAAACATTAATTTAACACAATGTTTTAAAAGATATAATCAAATAGGTACTATTTGTGTGATAGGAATTTTATTATGTTCTATTTTTGAAACTTTTGTGATGCCGATTTTAATGAATTTGTTCTTGTAAAGGTAGATAGAAAAAAGTATAATAGTGTATAGGTGGTATTATGAAAAAAGTAGTAATTGGTATGAGTGGGGGAGTAGATAGCAGCGTTAGCGCTATTCTTTTAAAGAATCAGGGTTATGAAGTAATTGGTTTATTTATGAGAAATTGGGATACTTCTGTCAATGGTGATATTTTAGGAAATCCTAATCTAGATAATAACATTTGTCCTCAAGAGCAGGATTATAACGATGCTTTAGAAGTGTGTAATAAAATAGGTATTCCTCTTCATCGAATTGATTTTGTGAAAGAATATTGGGATAATGTTTTTGAATATTTTTTAAATGAATTAAAAAAAGGGAGAACGCCTAATCCTGATGTTATGTGCAATAAATATATTAAATTTGATTATTTTATCAAAGAAGCTAAAAGACTAGGAGCTGATTATATTGCGACAGGTCATTATGCTAGAATAAAAGACGGAAAATTATTAAGAGCAGTTGATAAAAATAAAGATCAAACTTATTTCTTATCACAATTATCTCATGAACAACTTGAAAATGTTTTATTTCCAATTGGAGATTTAGAAAAGCCAAAAGTAAGAGAGATTGCTGAAGAATATGGACTTATTACTGCTAAGAAAAAGGATTCTACTGGTATTTGTTTTATTGGAGAAAGAAATTTTAAAAACTTTTTAAAGAATTATTTACCTAACCAACCTGGTAAAATTGTTAATATTGAGACAAATGAAGTAGTTGGAGAACATATTGGACTTATGTATTATACAATTGGTCAAAGAAGAGGATTAGATATTGGTGGTACCATGGATAGAATGTTCGTGGTTGGAAAGAATTTAAAAGATAATATTTTATATATCGCACTTGGGGAAGATAATGAGTATTTATATTCCGATAGTTGCGTTATTGATACTGTAAACTTTAACTCTACAAAGCGTCCAGAAAAGTGTACAGCAAAATTTAGATATCGTGCTAGTGATTATCCTGTTACACTAGAATACTTAGAAAATGGAGAAATTATAGTTCATTATGAACACATAAAATCGGTAACGCCTGGACAAGCTTGTGTATTTTACGATGGTGAAGAATGCTTAGGTGGAGGTATTATTAAAACAGTATGTAAAGCTGGTAAAAAGATTTGGTATATATTGTAAAATAAATGTAAACTTTACTACTTGTATTTTTTGATGAATGTGATAGAATTATATTAGGAGGTCATAGTATGCAAAATCTAAAAAAATTATTTTCAGAACTCGGAATTTCAAAGGTTAGATTAGCAAAATATCTAGGTGTTTCGAGACAAATGTTATACAATTATTTAGCAGAAGAAGAACTAGAAAATTGGCCTAAAGAAAAAGTAATGAAAATTTTATGTTTATTAGGGATTAAAGATGTCAAAGATTTAGATACTATTAAAGTTGATGGGGAATATATCATTCAGGTTGAAAATCGTTTAAATGAGGGCGTAAAAGACGAAAATACTCGATATTATGGTGCTGAAGATTTAAAAGGTTTAAACAAAAAGGAACAAGAATTATTATCAGATATTATTCAATTATTAAAAGAAAAGATCGTTGATGATAAGTCTAAAGAAGTTTACCATAGTTATCGTTATTTATATCATTTCTTACAGTCTATGGAAACAGCTAAGGAATTAAAGTATATGTTAGCTTATATTTCAAAATCTATGGGATTTATAGATGCTAATGAATATGCTTTTAATGAAGATAGACAATTTGTTTTTGAAAGTATTATGTTTTCAGCTATGACTTTATATAATAATGGCAGTGCTTCAAAAAGTAAGATAGCGGAAACTCACAAGAGATTCGTTCAAGAAATTGAACATAAAAAAGAAGAAGTGCTTGGCAGAACTCAAGAATTAAATACTGCTAAGGTACAAGCATTAAGGGAACTTGGTTATACAGAAATTAATACCAATAATGCTAAGGAAGTACTTGATAAAATAGCTGAAATTCAATCTAGAAAAGTTTAATTTAAGAACCAATGAAATGTTGGCTCTTTTGCTTTAAATAAAAACATTGATATTCTTGGTACTTTTGAAAAAAATATTATATAATAACATGCAATAGTTGGTGAAAAAACTGTCATCAAAGAGAATTTAAAAAGAGTAGGGGAAGGGAGTAGTAAATATGTTAGATATGTTAATCCAAAAAATAGTAGATTTTATATTAGACTTATTTGGAATAAATACTAAACATGTAGAAAATAAAGATAAGAATATTAATAATAAAGTAAATAATTATATCAAAAGAAATTTTATGACTTCAACAGAAATGATTTTCTATAATAAAATTAAAGAACTAAATGATGAATATATTGTTATTCCTCAGATAAATTTAGGAACTATTATTGAAAAGAAAACAAAAGGATATAGAAATGAATTATTTAAAAATATAGATTTCGCTATTTTTAGTAAAGATTTTAAAGAAGTACTACTATTAATAGAATTAAATGATAGTACCCATCAGCAATACAAAAGAAGAAAAAGAGATAGAAATTTATATGATATATGTAAAAATGCTAACATAAAATTAATAACTTTTTATACCAAATATCCAAATGAAAAAAATTGTACCTTGAGAAAGCCGATCTTTTTCAAAAATTCGCAGCTCTCTTCAAAATCGG